>CABEBJ010000012.1_pt1 | contig 29315 bp, 18 predicted proteins | sample 3132571 | NCBI WGS metagenome assembly CABEBJ01 (sample SAMEA5534345, study PRJEB31848) | metagenome | biome: tundra; feature: field; material: soil | place: USA | collected 2013-05 | depth 0.45 m
CCGTATTGGCAGTGGACCGCGAAGGTGAACGGCAAGACCGTGACGCGCCGGTTGAGTACCCACGAGGCCCAGCTCTACCAGGAGTGGATAGGCAACGACCGCCGCATTCGCTCTCTGCTCGCCCAGATACGGACCGTTGATGCGAAAGCCGCTGATCTCATCCTGAAAGAAAACGTCACGTCGTAGGGCTTAGGTTAAAACGCAAGTTAAAGTGCAGTGTTTACCCCGGATCTAGGCTTCTGACCGCGGACGCAAGTTGAGAATGCGAGTTCGATTCTCGTCGCCCGCTCCAGAGTTTTTCACGTAAGACCCGATAATTGCGGTCAACGGCCACAATCGACCAAGAAGATCTAGGACTGAAATCCGTCAGGTTCGTCTGATCTCATGGTGACCGGAGATACAAACGAATGGATCGTCGATTCAACCGATGAACTCAGCGAATAGTCCGCACTCGCGATGTCTCGGTCAAACCAGGTTAAAGCGATAATGCGTGGGTTCGCTGAAGCCCAATTCAAGAGTGAAGCCATGAGCGATGTCTGAGAACTGCAGGCTGTATCGATACCAGTCTCAGCAATCATCACAGGACGGTCGGAGAGTTGACTAGTGATGGCAAGTGTCGGACCGAATAGCTCGGAAGCGGCTGGGCATCCGTCGTTCGGGTAGCTATATCCATCAATGCCGACATAGTCGACATACGCATTGCCAGGATACAGTTCAGCTAAATCTGAGGAGGCTCCAGATCCGACAAAGTTTGGAGACCAAATCCACTTTACGTTCGTAACGCCATCTTCTGCGAATATGTTGTGCACGTGCTGCCACGCTTGAACATACTCACCCGGAGAATTACCATTGACTTGTTCGGACCAGGGGTACCAGGTTCCATTCATCTCTTGGGCAAATCGAATGAGAAGCGGCTTGCCGTAGGCCTTTGCAGCCTCTGCCCAGGCCTGTATATAGGAGTCATGGCCTCCGTCGATAATGCTGGCAAGCGAATAGTTAGGTTGATTGACTCCGTTCGAATCATTCCACGGTTCCCATGTTATTTCGGGCAGATAACCGTCATTACTGAGCGCGTCTAATTGCGCGGTGGGGAAGTCGCTTACATTGTTCTCACTTGCTGCCCAAGCTATGTAGCCCATGACGACGCTAATCTTGTGGCCAATTGCGGACTCAACCGATTTGACCGGAGCTACGTCCCAGAGTCCCGTCTTTACCTCCAGCCCTAGATCTAGACGATACTGAGCATCAGATGTGGTCGTTCCACTGGCAGTCGTGGTGGTCGTTGTCGTTGGGGGTGTGGTCGTTGTTGTTGTTGGGGGTGTGGTCGTCGCGGAGGCACCACCACCGCTCCCGCTGTCGCCGCCCCCGCCGCCAGTCGCGGTGGACGTCGTCGTGGCGGGGGGTGTAGTCGGCAAGATAGAGGAGACGGTCGACCAGCTCTTCACGAGTCCCGAGAGCTGGAGGTTACTGGACTCGAGCGTCGAGACGACGTCCGAGCGGGCCGAGTTCGAGTCTCTACTTCCAAATCCCGACGCGGATGCGTCAATACTTACCATCGCCACAAGAAGGCAGGACGAGACTGCCACTGCTATGACCTTGAGAAGGCGGTGGGTGGTCTTCGCGAGGAAGAAGTTCTTGAATGAGCCCTTATACATGTAGTACAAATTCGCAGTCAATCATGCGCTCACCATGTACTCCGGGCTGAGCAGCGCGGCGAGAGCCAGCTCCGACGGGGTCCCGGTCGCCGCCGCGAGCGTGCTCGCGGTTCGCCTCGACCACTCGGGGACACCCAGCCAATCGGCGCACGCCTGCACCATCTTAGATTTGGGCACCGAGAGCGGCGCGAGATCAGCACTCGGGACAATGCTTTGTGCCAATTGAAATCGATACTGGTACGCGACGCCGCTGAGCCACGCCTGACCGAAGGGCCAGCCGCCTACGTTGGGCGGATTGAATGGATTCTGGCCCATCTGTTGTAGTTCCCATTTCGTGTTCTCCGGATTCAAAGTCGAGGGCCGTACCTTTAAAGCTCGGCACGCCCCGACGAACCATTCAACCGGTGATTTCACCAGTGAGTTTGCCGGATTACTCCACGCCGAGGAATGAACCAACGCACTCACGAGGGACGAGATATCGCGATCAGCGAAACTTCCCGCGAGCGATGCCGGTGGCGTGGTCGAGCCTGAGACGAATCGAAACCACATGCGGTCCGTGATGAACTTGGTATTTTCGTGCTTCGACACGATCAGCGACGCGAGACTCTCGGCGTTGAGCTTCGACGTCGTTCCAAGGATGGTCAGCGGTTTGGAGAAGTGCTGTTTCGCGTTAAAAGTGACGTTGCCATTCGATTGGTCGGTCGAGTAGCCCGTCAGGGCGCGAGCCGCCGCGGTGACGTCATGTTGCGTGAACTTGTTCACGCCGAGCGTCATGAGCTCCATGAACTCACGGGCCAAGTTCTCATTGGGTGATTGAATGTAGTTATCGTTGTTGTCTAGCCAGACGTTCATCGCGCCGTCAACCACTATCGCCCTCGCCATGTCCTTGAAGTTCGCGAGGGCGTGCGTGCGCAGCGTGTTGTTCTGCTTCTGCATCGGTAGTGGATGGATGACTCCCGAGATCGAGGTTGCAAAGTGCCCGTGCCAGAACCACGTCATGCGTTCGGCCAGGGGATAGCGAGACACGACCATGCGATCGAGCCACCACGTCACCAAATGGGTATTGCCCGCGTCGATCGCGTTCCAGAACGCGGTCGTATTCGTCGTTGGGACGGGACCAAGGTCCGCGAGGACGGGCGCGACGACCGAATCGAGCCCCGGATCCGCCAGACCGCGCTCGAGCACCGTCGCTCGAGTGGCCTCGACGCCGCGCTGCAATAGATCTGCATACTGGCCGGGCGTCGGACCAAAGTTGAATCGGTGCAACAAGCGAGCCGTGGCCAGACGTTGCGCGAACGACGGGGCTGGCCTCACCCCTGAAATGTACACGGGCAGTTCTCGAGGGGGCAAATCCCATTACAGAGCGATGAATTTTCGAGAAATTGGGAACACACCGACCCCCGGCCTGCGCCAGCGGCACCGCGGCCACCTCGTCATCGTCCACGTCCTCGGCCAGTATCTACAGATTCGGGACGGCAACGAACTTGTGAAAACTGTCACGAGAACCGGGAAGGGAGGTGGGCGCATCCGTGTTCCGCGCGGGTCAATTTACCTCCGAGCGCGACAATTGGCTTCTAGCTTCCCAAGCTAAGAACGCGAGTTCGATTCTCGTCGCCCGCTCAAACAGTTTTGGCTTAAACCCCTTTGAATGCAAGCGTTTATCTGTAACCGATAGCGTCCACAAAGTACCGCCGTTGTCCTCTGTTACATGCCCGTATATGCCCGCAGTATGTCCGAAACTTCTATATACAGCGTCCTGCGGGAGTGACGTCGCTCTGGTTAACGATGTCATCTAGATCGACAGCATTCCCTAACTATTGCTGGGAAACCCAGTGACTCTGACGATTGAACGCTTTATCGCCCTATTAATAACGTGGCGTTACATCCATAAAAGCGCTGATGTCAGCAAAGGCCAATGAGTGGTATCAGACCTAATGGGACTGGTCTCCGACATCATTGTCCCCTCCTGTCGGCCTTGCTAGTTCTTCGAGAGCGTCGGCAAGCACTCGGTCTCGGTCTTGTGTCGCGAGTTGGCACCGCAATGCGGCGTCGGCCGGCGCGTGAGTTCAGCGGTGATCGCACCAATTGGAGCGGCAAACCTTTGGCGGCTGTTGGTTCAATTCTAGAAATGTGTAGATATTAACACATTAGTATGCTTTGAATAAATGTTCAGATATTGACACTTCAATCTTCCGTGCTGTAATGTGTAGATATGAACACTTCTGACAGAGTTGGCAAGGGGCCACGACCCTTCCGCGTTTACAACGCGGCTTCGCTTGGAACGGCAATCCGGTACTTCCGAAAGGCCGAAGAGCTTTCGCAAGGCGAGCTCGCTGAGCGTGTCGGAATGAGCAGGTACTACCTGACCGCCCTCGAGAACGGCAAGGAGACCGAGCATCTCCAGCGAATCCTCGCCGTCCTACGCGAACTGGGCCTCCGGATCACTTTGGACAGAGCGGATTGGTAATGGCGGACGAGCTCACCGTCTGGCTCTACGGGATCAAAACCGCGACCATCACCGAGGTCCGGAATCGGCTTCGACTCGTCTACACCGACGACGCCCTTATTGAGTATGCGCTGGGTACACCGGTGCTGTCGGTCGCGCTTCCCCTGACCGACGTCCATTTCGCCCAGGGACCGACGCGCGCATTCCTTGACGGTCTGTTGCCTGAGGGCGAGTCGCGACGAGCCATAGCCGAAGACTTCAACGTGCGCGCCACCGACACGTACGGACTCATCCGAGCCCTTGGCAGGGACTGCGCTGGTGCCATCATCGTCCAGCCATCGGGGGAACCACCTCCGCCCGACGCATCGACAACCACGGCCGACCCTCTCAACGACGACGCCCTCGCTGACTTGGTCAAAAACCTTCGCAGCGCGCCACTTGGAGTGAGCGATCGCGTTCGAATTTCGCTTGCGGGCGTTCAGGAAAAGCTTCTCCTCACGCGAATGTCCGATGGCAGATGGGGGCGACCTGTTGATGGCACCCCATCAACGCACATCCTCAAGCCGGAGATTCGTGACTACCCGAACACCGTGCAGAATGAGACATTCTGCATGCGCCTGGCACGCAGTCTCGGTCTCGAAACGGCTGAGGTTGAGACAACGGAGATCGCTGGTCGCCGCCTCATCGTTGTTCGCCGTTACGATCGCATGATCGGAGAGGATGGGTCGGTACAGAGGATTCACCAAGAGGACTTCTGCCAGGCAACATCGATGCTGCCCAAACAGAAGTACCAGGAGGAGGACGGACCATCGCTGCTCAAACTCTCCGAGGTTCTCCGCAGCGTCGCTGTTCCCGGTTCAGTCGAGGCATTGCTGTCGGCAACGATTGCCAATGTTCTTGTAGGCAATGGTGATGCGCACGCGAAGAACTTCTCGCTACTTCATCACCGCGACGGGAAAATCACGCTGGCTCCGCTCTACGACGTGATGTCATCGCTGTACTACAACGATGACCGCCTAGCCATGTACATTGATGACGTACGCCTAACGAACCGCGTCTCAGGCGATCGACTTGCGAACGAAGCGATGTCGTGGGGCATCCCGCGGGTTCGTGCAGTTGAGATCATCAAGGACCTCCTCGGGCGCGCGCCATCTGCCATCGAAGCTTCGCGAGAAGAGACCATCGGCACGCCGAAGGAAATCGTCCGGCTCGTCGAGCAGCAAATTGACCTCCTCGGCAGTTCGATATAAGTGCCCGGAGAAGTTCCATTGAGCCAAACTCTCGGACAATCGCCAAGATATTGCCCGTAAGTTGCCCGAACTAAATAGTCTCGTTGCAACTCATCGTGCACGTCGGCTCTCCGACTGCAGTCTCATTAGGCAACGTGGCGCTGAAAGATCGATAATCGCCGACGATACGATCCACCTGTTCTCTGTTCGTGTGCACACGAACAGAGAACAGGTACACTTGGAGAATGCGACGAGCGGGCTCTCAAATAGCGGAAGACCTCATTGGCGCCCTTGAGACCGCCCTCCTCGGTATTGGACTTGACCTTAAACATATTCCCGAAGCCCATATTTCGCACACGCCGGGACTTCGCGCCCGGGTAAGTGCCGTCTTACGAGTGAACGGTCAGATCGTTGTCGTCGAAGTTAAGTCCGTAGTCACGGACACCGACGCCTCACAACTCGTCTCCGAGGCGAAGACCATGCCGAATCCACTACTCGTTGTTGCGGACAGGATCGCCAACGATGCCCAAGCACGTTTCCGCGAAGGTGGAGTTAACTTCTATGACGTTCGCGGACACATTCGCCTCGTGCTTCCCGGCGTCTTCGTGGATACCGAGCTGCGTCCGGCCATTGACCTTCGAAGCGCTAAAGCGTCGCCACTCCTCGGAGGAGAAGTCGATAAAGAGGTTGCGCTCATCCTGCTCGACAAGCCCGACGCCGTCAGCGGCGTGCGATCGATCGCTCGAACAATTCAACGCGCGCCTAGCGCGGTATCCACTGCTCTCGGGCGTTTGCGTAATGCGGGACTCGTCACCAGTGCGAATGAGCCGATCATCCCCGAACTGTTTTGGGAGCTTGCTCGGGTTTGGCGACGGGCACCCATCGCACTCGCTAACGAGCCGAGGCCCGGTGACGCGAAAGCGACTGATCCACTTCATTTAGGATTGGAATCCGACGCGCAAATTGGCTGGGCGCTCACTGATTCATCCGGAGCCCGCGCTTGGGGAATGCCACTCGTCTTGAGCTCGGACTATCCGCCGGACTTCTACGTACCTTCGGTCACCGCGTTGCAGCGTGCGATTGCTACTCTCGGAGGCGCTGTTCATGTCGAGGAGCGGGGCTGCACCGTCAGCCTCGCTCCGACGCCGCTCGTCTGTCGTTGGCGTGTGTCACTTCCGACTGAAACGTGGAAGGTCGCCGAACACGTCATCGTCGCGCTTGACCTTTCGCGAGACGAATCGCGCGGGCGAGAGGTGCTTGAACGCTGGGTCCCACCCGAAGGGATCATTCGTGTCTGGTGACTTGAGCAAACACGTGCCTGATCTCGTTCTGCTCGAAGATGATTTAGCGGGTCACGTTGCCCAATACGTCCGAACTCTCAAGCAACTTCCAGTCGATCCACGCTGGATCCTCATTTGGGGGGCTCGCGGTCAACGTGAGAATTGAGCGAGTGCACCGAGCGACCAACGACGTCGACACCGTGACGCACGATCAGACACGTCTAGTAGAGATGCTCCTTGCGCTTCCAACGACCGAATCGCTGAGCACGGCGAAGGTTCAGTTTCACGACCCCGAAGTCGAGGTCCACGTGATGGCATCGACCGAAGGTACGGAGCTGCCAATTCGAGACGCCGATCGGGCCTTCGCCTTGGCACGAAGATTCGCGACGCGTACGGCGTCTCTCGTCAGAGTCAGTGCGGTATCGTCATCAACCGGTCTGATTGACGAAAGTGTCACCATTGAAGTTGCCTCTCGCGCGGCGCTAATTGTGCTCAAGACTCTCTCGTTTCCCGAGCGCAACGACGGACACTATCCGCAAAAAGTTGGCTCAGATATCCAGGACCTTTACCGTCTCGTCGTCGGCCAGAACCTCGATTCGCTGATAGAACTCATATCCAGTGGCGACGACGAACTGTCGACTTTCGTCGGGCGCATTCTCTCCAAGAACTTCTTGCTAGGAAGTACCGATTTGCGATACGGATTTGCTCGTCTCCAACGTCTTGCTAACAATGTTGACGCCTCCTCCATCTCTGAAGAGGGACTTTCTCTGCTCGGAGAACTTCGCGCCGCTCTCCAATAGCAGTACCTAGCTTCCCAAGCTGAGAACGCGGGTTCGATTCCCGTCGCCCGCTCTCGGCTTGAATCGTGGGGACTACTGGTGAATTGTCGGCTGGAGGAACCTTGGACGTGTGTACGCCTTGCTCGTATCGCCATCGTTGTCAAAGAGACCAACCGGTCAAAGGACGGGCCACTTCACGCCGCTGGACACTTCGGCCACGGCACGGCCCACGTTCGCCGTCCGGTCAGATTCTCTCCGGGACCATGGTGATGGCGCCGCACGGACACTCCTTCACGCAGATCCCACATCCCTTGCAGAAATCGAAGTCGAACTGGTAGCGCTGACCAGCTCCGAGTTTGATGACCGCGTTATCCGGACAGACCCCAAAGCAGTTGTCGCACTCGAAGCAGTTGCCACATGACAGGCACCGTCTCGCTTCAAAAAGAGCGTTCTTCTCAGTCAGTCCCCCCACGACCTCCTCGAAATTGGTCTGGCGCCGGATGCGTTCGAGTTCGGGGCGCTGGGTCCTAGGGGCGTCCGAGTAGTACCAGGTATTCAGTTTGTCGAACGTCGCGAGCTCGTGCTTTGGCACGCTCTCGAGCGCAGTACCCATGACGTACGCGTCGATGCCCCGTGCCGCGCGTTTGCCGTGCCCGACGGCGACCGTCGCCGTGCGGTCCGCGGGTACCGCGTCGCCACCGGCGAAGACGCCGTCCTCGCCGGTCATCATCGTAGGCTGCACCTCGACCACGCCATCGTTCACCACCACGTCGTGGGCCCCGTTGAGCAGCGACAGGTCGGTGTCCTGACCGAGCGCCAGCAAGAGTGCGTCGGCGTCCAACTCCTCATACTCACCGGTCGGCTCGGGGAAGCCCTGATCGCCCAGGCGCATGGTCTCGAGCACCAGTCGGCCGTCTTCAAAACGATCAACCGTCGAAAGCCAGCGCATCGTTACTCCTTCGCCGAGCGCCTGCTCAAGCTCTTCACCGTGGGCGGGCATGCGCTCGCGGTTGCGCCGGTAGATAATGACGGCGTCGGTCGCCCCGAGGCGCCGGGCGGTACGCGCGGCGTCAAGCGCCGTGTCGCCGCCGCCGTAGACGGCAACCCGCCGACCGAGCAACGGTGGATCACCCTCGGCCACTTGATGGAGGAACGACACCGCGTCGATGACCTTGGACGAGTCCCCGGCGGGAATGTCGACTCGCCTGCCGATCTGGGCGCCGACCGCTAAAAAGACCGCGTCGAACTTACCCGCGCGACGTTCGGCTTCGATGTCGTGCACCGCGTGTCCTACCACGACCTCAACTCCGACATCCACAATGCGCGCTATTTCGGCGTCGAGCGTGGCGCGCGGGAGTCGGTAGGCGGGGATGCCATAGCGCATCATGCCGCCGAGTTGTTCGGCCGAATCGACGAGACGGACCTGGTGGCCGAGGCGGCGAAGGTGGTACGTCGCGCTGAGTCCCGCGGGACCGGCGCCCACGACGAGAATCCGTTTGCCGGTATCCAAGACGGTCGCCGGCAGCGTCCAGCCGTGCTCGATGGCGAGGTCACCGAGGAACCGTTCAACCGCGTTGATGCCGACCGCGTCATCTACCTGTACCCGGTTGCACGCCGTCTCGCACGGGTGAAAACAGATTCGGCCCATGATGGCTGGTAACGGATTATCCTCAACCAGTTTTCGCCATGCCGCGTCGTAGTTGCCCGACTCGGCCTCATAGAGCCAGCCCTGAATGTCCTCGCCCGCGGGGCAGGCGTTGTTGCACGGCGGCAGCCGGTCCACGTAGAGGGGTCGTTCAATGCGCCACGAGCCCGTGTGGTTGGCGCGGCTCGTTCCGGCGTCGAGAGTGATGGCGAACGGCGTCTCCATCAGGCCATCACCCCCGTCGAAACGCTATCTTCGAAGTCATTTGTACCGAGGCCGTAACGCGCAATATTCTCATCGGCGATTTCCTGTAAGCGAGCGACGATGTCGGGCCGCGGAGTCTGGCCAAAGAGATGCGCGTAGCGGCGCTGGAGTTTCAGATACTCCTCGACCGGCGTTCGGCGCCGGATTGGCGACACGGCCGTCACCTTGCCGTGCTCCGCCTCGAAGACCGGGAAGAGTCCGGTCTCCTTGGCCAAACGCGCGATATGGATTGTTTCGTTCGACGCGGATCCCCAGCCCAGCGGGCAGGGCACGAGGACGTGCAAGTAGCGCGCGCCATGAATCTCCATGGCGCGCTCGACCTTTTGTTCCAGATCGTGCAGGTCGGCCACGGTGGCGGTGGCGACGTAGGGGATGTCGTGGGCCATCGCGATGCGCGGCAGATCCTTGCCCTGACCAAAGACGTTGCCCGGTTCAGGCCCCGCCGTGACGGTCGTGGCGGTACGAGCAGCGGGCGGCGTGGCGGCCGAGCGTTGCACGCCGGTATTCATATAACCCTGGTTGTCGTAACAGATAAACAAAACGTCGTCGTTGCGCTCGAACATCCCCGAAAGGCAACCGAAGCCGATATCGACCGTTCCCCCGTCGCCGGCTTGGGCAACCACACGCACCTCGGACTTGCCCTTGACTCTCATGGCGGCGGCCACGCCCGTCGCCACCGCGGGAGCGTTACCAAATAGTGAGTGCAACCACGCGATGCGCCACGACGTCTCGGGATAAGGAGTGGAGAACACCTCGAGACAGCCCGTCGCGTTCACGGCCACGAGTTGGCCGTTGCTCGCCCGCATCGCTGCGTCGAGGGCGTAGCGTGCGCCCAATACCTCACCGCAGCCCTGGCACGCTCGATGTCCCGAGTCGATGGAGTTAGTCCGATTGGGGTTGGACTGGACCGTTCGGTCTTCGTCGTCCAAGAGACGATTGCCGACGGCAAAACTACCGACCTGGTAGAAGCGAACCGGTTGCCTCGTCACGACTTCACCTTCGACGCCGCGGGTTCGGACCCGAGGTCTCGGAGCAGGTTCTCCGCCGATGGCCCCGAGCGTCGCGTGTTGGCCATGCGAGCGCGTTCACGATCCACGGCGGCCCCATCGAGATCGAGGAAGGTGAGCGATTTCAGATCTCCCCGGGCCGACTGAGCTAGTAGATCCTCGAGCGAGCGACGGGTGATCGCACGACCACCGAGTCCCGCCACGACACTGAATACCTTGGAGTTCGACCCCTGCACCACCAGGGCAACGTCAGTCGCGAGCACGCCTCCGAACCCGATGCTAAAGGCCTTTTCAATGACGATGATCCGACTCGCCTTCGATAGGGCCTCGCGAACCGCCTCACCGGGGAAGGGACGAAACGACGTGATCCCGACGACGCCCACACGCTCGCCCGCTTCGCGTCGAATGTCGACGGCGTCCTTGATCGTGCCGAGCACCGATCCCAGCGCGACGACGATGGTGTCGGCGTCCTCGGTGCGATACGAACGCAGCAGTCCACCGCTCGCCCGCCCGGTGACCTCCTCGAAAGCCTTGGCGATTCCGGGAATCCTCACCAGGGCGTCCATCTGGCGCAGGTGCGCGAGGTAACGAACCTCTTCGAAGGCCTCGGGGCCGACCATGGCGCCGATGGAGACCGGATCCTCGGGATCGAGCACTTGACGAGGCTCGTAGGGAGGGAGGAACCCGTCGACAACTGACTGTTCGAGGATGTCCACACCTTCTACCGCGTGGGTGAGGATGAACCCGTCCATGCAAACCATCACCGGCACCGAGAGTTCTTCGGCCAACCTAAAGGCCTGCACGTGCAGATCGGCGGCCTCCTGGTTCGTCTCGGCAAAGAGTTGGATCCATCCCGAGTCGCGCACCGCCATGGCGTCACTGTGGTCGTTCCAAATGTTGATGGGGGCGCCAATGGCACGATTGGCGAGCGTCATCACGATCGGTAGCCCCAGTCCCGCCGCGTTGTACACCGCTTCAATCATGAAGAGCAGACCCTGACTCGCTGTCGCGGTGTACGTGCGCGCACCGGCCGCCGAGGCGCCGATCGACACCGACATCGCCGCGAACTCAGACTCCACGTTGATGAACTCACATGGAGAGAGCAAGCCCTCCTTCACCATCGCGCCGACCGCCTCGATGATGTGGGTCTGGGGCGAGATGGGATACGCGCAGACCACTTCGGGTCGACAAAGCGCGACCGTTTCGGCGACGGCCCGAGAGCCTTCAATTTGGCGAAGCACGAACCAACCCCTCTTCTTGCTCTATGACGTACCGGAACGCCGCGGCTGCTGCCGCGGCGTTGCGCTCGCCGACGACGCCTTCGAATCGGTCCCGAAGCGCCCGATCGAGGGCGTCGAGCGTAATCTGGTGGGTCAACGCCGCGAATCCCCCCAACAACGCTGCGTTCGGCAGAGGTCGGCCGAGATGTTCAAGCGCGAATTCGGTCGCCGGACAGGTGAGCAGACGCTCGGAGTGAAACGTACGAAGAAACTCCCCGAGTCCGAGCTCGTCGAAACTGTTCGAGGTGTTGACGAGCACGTAGCCCTCGGAAGAGAGTCCCGAGAAGAGGTCCACTTGGTGCAAGAGCGTAACGTCTTGGATGATGAGTGCGTCGGGAACCATCACCGGCTCGCGAGTACGAATCTCTCGATCATCGATGCGACAAAAGGAGACAACGGGAGCGCCCATGCGTTCAGATCCGAAACTCGGAAAGGCCTGCGCGTGACGGCCTTCGGCGAACGCTGCGACCGAGAGCAACTCGGCCGCGGTCACCACGCCCTGACCCCCACGACCATGGATACGAATCTGAAACATTTTCCTTCTTTGATCTGATCTAGTTTGTACTCTCAGCACCAAGTTCGATCGCCCCGCCCGCATCGCCGCGAAGGATCACCGGAGAAGGAGAATCGGACCCTATAGTGACCGTACCGCATTTGCGCAGCCGGGCCCGCGTCTCGCCACGATCGACGTGAATGTCGGCACGACACTCCCCCCACCTTTTCTGTCATCCTCACCGGCCAACCGGGGCACGGTCTGGACCTAGAGCTCGAAACTCAGAACTTTTGCGTCACGACTCGCCTGAGCGACTTCAGTTTCCCAAGCTGAGAACGCGAGTTCGATTCTCGCCGTCCGCTCCAGGGATTTTACGGTAGAACCCAATGATTACACGGCTTTTAATTGACCAGCAGTGTCCACTGCGTACCGACATTTTCCCGTGATACGCGCCCGCTAGCGCCCACGAAGCGCCCGAAAGCTTTACTCATGATGCCGTACTCTCGATCACGGGCAAGAGAACAAGTCAGACGCAGAAACTTTGGCGCAATCGTCGACCTCGCGCCGCAGTCATTGCGACTCTCCCGTTCGAGTCTACTCAATCAGTAGTTAAAACATTTGAATGGGACATCACCACCTGGCAAATGTGACCAAAGTCTCTCTCTCGCACGACATCGCCTACCCTAGGTCGGGAGTTGATTCTCAATGCAAGCACACAATGCACATTTGCTTGACGTGGTTCCGCCTCGTCATCTCGAGACTGCCGTCATAGTGAACGGGCGCCTGCTCGGCCGCAGCTTCCGCGCCGTGACGTTCGCATTGACGACCGTGGTCGCCACGACGGTGATCGCGATGCAGTCCAGTGGTGCCAGTCAGACTCGGGACTACACCCTCCTCGAGGCGTCGACTCCCACCAGCACGTGTCCCTGGATTGCCGAGTCGCTGCAGCACTCGAAGAGCGCCCAGGTGATGGCCAACGAGGTGATCGCGATGATGACGCTCGCCCAGAAAGCGGACTTCGTGATCCTGGCGACGTATCCACCGCTCGAGAACAGCGATATCGGAGTGCCCTCGCTCTGCATCCCGCCGATCACCCTGACCGACGGACCCAGTGGCGTCGCCAATGGTCTCATTGGCGTCACGCAGTTTCCCGCGCCCATCGCCGTCGCCGCGACGTTCAATCCCTCGATCGCCCGGACCATCGGTGTGGAGCAAGCCGTTGAAACCCGCATCAAGGGGATCGCCGTCGTCCAGGGACCCGAACTCAATCTCGCCCGCGTTCCTCAGAGCGGGCGCATCTTCGAGACCTACGGCGAGGACCCGTACCTCACGAGCGTGCTCGGCGTCGCGAACGTCAACGGCATCCAGTCGACCGGAGACCTCGCGAACGCCAAGCACTATTCGGCGTACACCCAAGAAACCGCCCGACTTCGCCTCAATCAGATCATCCGCACGCGAGCACTCGCCGAGCTCTACGACGCCCCCTTCAAGGCGGTCGTCCAGCAGGCGCACGTCGCGTCGCTGATGTGCTCCTACGGCGAACTGAACGGCGTCAATACGTGCTCGGACCCCTCGATCTACGCGACGTTGAAGTCGTGGGGGTTCACCGGTTTCGTCCGCTCCGACCTCGGCGCGGTAGCGAACATGACCCAGGCGTTTCGCGCGGGAATGTCGCTCATGAAGCCGGGCTCGCCGGCCACGTTGGTGAGATTGGTGCAACAGGGCTCGGTCACGACGGCGCAGCTGAACCAGGCAGTGCGCTCGGTGCTCGTCCCGATGTTCAACGCCGGGCTCATCGCTCACCCGCTCCACGGGTCGCTTACCGCCGTCGCGACGACGCCCGCCCACGCCGCGACCGCCCTCAGCGCCGCAACGCAAAGTATTGTCCTCTTGAAGAACCAAGGTTCGATCCTGCCACTCGGCGCGAGCGCCTCGTCGATCGCCGTCATCGGGACTGACGCCGGTCAGACTCCCCAGGTGACCGGTGGCGGAAGCTCCAAAGTCCAAGCTCCCTACGTCATCACTCCGCTCAGTGCTCTGCGTTCGATGGTCTCGAACACGACGAAGGTCACGTACGAACCCGGGGGGCCGCCAACCCTCGACCTCGACCAACTGAGCGACGTCGACATCGTCAAGGGCACGCCCCTCAAGCTGGTGAAACCCATCGCGCCGATCGGCGAAGCCGGAAAAGCCGACATCGCGATCGAAAAGGACCCGAGCGTCACCCCGGCCATCGCCACGGCGACCGAACCGGGCACGGGTCGCGGCTGGGACAAATGGAGCATGGTGATCAAGGCCAAGGCAACCGGCACCTACGAGATCACGTTCCAGCAGTACGGCGACACCTGGCTCTACCTCGACAAGAAGCCATTCATTTCGTCGGCGGGACTGCACGCTCCCGCCGACCTGAGTGCGACCACCAAGTTCGTCGCGGGCGATAAGTACACGTTCACGGCGCAGTGGTTCCAGATCAAGCACCACGCCGCGCCCACGTTCAGCCTCCTGGACGTGACACCCCTCATCAACAAGGCCGTCCAGGCGGCGCGCAAGGCAAAGGTGGCGATCGTCTTCGCCGGGAACTACGACTCCGAGGGCGTCGACATCCCGAACCTCAGCCTGCCCAGCGACTTCAACGGCCTCATTGACGCGGTGGCAGCAGTCAACCCTCACACGATCGTCGTCGTCAACACCGGCGGTGCGGTCGTCATGCCGTGGCTCTCCAAGGTCGCGGGAGTCCTCGAAGCGTGGTATCCGGGCCAGGAGGACGGCACCGCGATCGCCCGCGTCCTCACCGGCCGGTTCAACCCCTCGGGCCGACTCCCGTTGACGTTCCCGACCAGCACCTCAGCGATGCCCGCCACGAGCGATACGTCGTTCCCGGGCGTCAACGCGACCGTCAACTTCGGTACCGGTCTGGACGTCGGCTACCGGTGGTACCAGGCGAACAAGGTCACGCCGCTGTTCAGCTTCGGCTACGGGGAGAGCTACACCACGTTCAAGCTGTCCAACGCCACGCTCACCAAGACCACGTCCGGCGTGACGATACGCGTCAAAGTGACGAATACCGGTTCTCGATCGGGCACCGACGTCGTACAGGCGTACGCGGCGAACCCGAGTTCTACTGGCGAGCCCCCCGAGCAGCTGCGCGGCTTTCAACGGGTCGTCCTCAATCCTTCGGCTTCGAAGAATATCGTGATGGTCATCCCATCGTCAGGATTCCAGGTCTTCGTGAACAACTCGTGGAAGGTCGTGCCCGGCGCGTATCGAGTCGACGTGGGCCAGTCCTCCGCGGACCTTCCGATTCACTTGAACGTCACCATGTGAAATCGGTCAGCTCATTCTAGTGAACTAACCGATCACGAGGTGCCCGGCGAGTGACTCTCGCGGCTTTTTGAGATCAACCGTTCTTCAATCCGGCAGTGTCCCCGGCAGTGTCCCCGGCAGGATTCGAACTTGCGCTCACGGTGTAGGAAGCCGCAGCTCTTTCGTCTGAATGCCAGAAATAGAACTGGGGCTGGGAAGGTCGCTCAGACGCGGATCTTTTGAAGCGTCGAGGCTGTCAGTCGTAGGCGTTCGGGCCTGACCGTCGGCGTCGGGTTTGACGCTAAAACTGCGGTTTCACTGAGGACGGCAAAGCGCATGCGGCGGAACAATTCCTGGCCATAGCTCCCATGAAGCGCCCGTGTCAAAGAAGCCTTACATTGGCGTTGCTAGAAACTGCTATTAATCAGGAACTTTAATGGAACACTAAACGACCAGTCTTCAGCTTCCCAAGCTGAGAACGCGGGTTCGATTCCCGTCGCCCGCTCCACCGTTGGGGGTGCAACGTTATGCCTGTTAAAGCGGATTTCTGCCGAGCGTCTAATTGCCGGAAGAGTCCCAAAATGACACAAAAGGAGCGTCCTTAACGCCCGTAGAACGCCCACGCGCGCTTCGGAAGGGCTGCGGATGGCCTACGGGCGGGCGCGAACATCAGGGGTGATCAAGTTGGGGAGGTCGAGAAGCCGGAAGATATAACGGTTTTCCATTGCTCCGGAATCACCGCCCCCACAAATTGAGCAAAACCGTGCCACCAGCTTTCTAGGGAGGTGTCCTCAATCTTCGCTCAGCATGTTTTGAAACCAAAGGAAATTGGGGAGCCGGATGGGTTGGCGGGACCGGAACGTCAGCGCACATCTCGGGCGGGAAGGTCACTGCTTCAACGAGCGAAGCTGATCGGTCAATCAGAAATAAGTCAGTAACTACGACCAGTAGCACTCCAGATTGCATTTCGCAATATTGACTCTCCTCGAGTGCAAATTACGAGACGTGCAGATACTCCCGGAGCGCGCGCCTAACTAATTCGGAGACACTGACGCCTTCAGCGCTTGCCCGCACTTCCGCTTCCTTTCGTAGAGCCGGATCAAGACGTAAAGACCCGACTACCTTGACAGCATCACCGAGAGGTGGACGCCCGCGTCCACGCCGACGTTCCATTAGCTGACCAACGTCGTATCCCTGCTCGGCCTCTTCAACGAATTGCTCGATCATTTCGTCGTCGATGGGCTTACCTGACTTGGTAAATCCGTACACTTTCTCGCTCATTCCTTCTCGCCTCCAAATAGTTCCTCCGCCGTTCTTCGACGAAGTGGCATCGCGTGAATAAGTAGCTCCTCGTCGTCGACAATGACGACGACGAGTTCCAAGAGATTCCCCGCTTGATCTGGGCCAGCCAATAGATAGCGCAGAGGGTCATCATCAAGTTCAAGCCACGCAATGCAATTCTCAATCGCGTGAAGTATGTCGTCACTCGCCACATCGTGCTTGTGGGCACTGGGCAATATCTCCACTTGGATAAGCGTACTACGAATATTCAATTCAAAACCGTCTGTTCAGTCATCGCTGTGAGACGCCCATGGAGCGCCCAACTGATATTTTCATTATCCGATCTGCCGCGATTTGCCGCTCCTGATCAGAAAGTTAAGGTCCGTCACGGAAGACCCGGCTCCACCCTTTCAAGGTGGCGGCACGGGTTCGAATCCCGTTGGGGGTGCGACCATCGCCCGCTCCACCGTCGCCCGCTCCATTGCGATCTGTCGCGACATGGAGGACTAACGAACCCGCTTCTAGATCGCCACCCGCCCTCGAGAAGACATTGGCGTTTCCGCAAGTGGCCTTATTGAGGATAAGACAGCGCCCAGTTCGCCTCGCACTACATCTCGGTCGTATCGATCCTGAAGATTCATCCAGAATCCCTCGCTCATAGAAAAGAAGCGGGAGAAACGTAGCGCCGTATCGGCTGTGATGCGACGCTTGCCAAGAACAATCTCGTTAACTCTCCGTGGTGAGACACCGATGGCCCGAGCTAGAGCATTCTGGCTAATGCCAAGTGGCAGCAGGAACTCCTCTTTCAGAATCTCTCCTGGATGAATTGGATTCATACTCTTCTTTGTCATAGTTTCACCTCAGTGATAGTCCACAATCGTTACGTCTTCGGGCCCTGCAGCGGTCCACCGGAAGCAGATCCGCCATTGCTGATTGATTCGAACGCTGTGTTGACCAGAACGGTCACCTCGTAGCTTCTCGAGCCGATTGCCAGGAGGCACCGTCAAATCTTGTAGTTCTTCAGCAGCGTCCAAAATCAGAAGCTTCCTTACCGCTGATCTCAGAAGATCTGAATCAAAGGATCGAACTTGCTCTCGGCACCACACCCGCTCCGTCGTCTAGTCGCCGAAGGACTGCAGCACATGACAACTATAACGCATCACGTCATAGTTGTCCATTACAGTAACTTATCCATTTCGGGCCTGGATTCGTACCAACATCCCAATCGACCTCGGAACGAATGCGGCAACTCAAGCTGAGAACGCGAGTTCGATTCTCGTCGCCCGCTCCACAAAAATTTGGCGAAAACCCAGTAAACACAGGAGCCGTCAAATGTTCGTGGTTATACGTGGTTGCACCGTTTTGTTCCCTTTTCCGTGTCCAAATCGCCCGGGATCGACGAGAGTTTGACGAACGCGGGTACGCTCGGCGCGCCCACCCGTTGAGCTAAGGGCCCCGATCAACCCCACGACGCGCGCTCCCACGCCCATTCTGGTTCCCTGTTCGGGCGTGGCTGTGATGTACTTCATGTACCACCATGTGTCCAAATTCTTCCGATTGCAACTAAATGGCGCACTCAGCAAGTTACGTAATGACGGCCACCGGGGCTGATCGGTAGTCCATAGGTGTCCGGAGGAGCAGAGCCTTGCTCGTTGCGTGAGCGCCTGGCGCGCTTGAATTCCACGGTCTACGCGATCGCCGTGATTGCCCTCGCCGTCATGGTGGGCAACGCTCTCGCATGGACCGGGCTGGTGAACTTGAGTCCGATGACCTACACGACGGACCTTACGACGTCGGTGTGTCACTTGACCTGCGGACGAGCGTGGATCGACCCCAACGTCGGCTCCATCACCCAGCCGGTGGGTCATCTCGCGGCTATGGATCTCCTCCATCTACACGTTCCGTGGTGGAATCCCTTCGAGGGTCTTGGAACGCCGCTGGCGGGAGAGATGCAGTCGACCGCGCTCTTCCCGCTGATCCTCTGGCTGGCGCTGCCCGGTGGGCTCGTGTGGTTCCACATCTCGCTCGAGCTCGTCGCTGGTATCGCCACGTACTTCCTCGCCCGGCGCCTGGGCGCGTCAACGATCATCGCGGCGGTGGGCGGCGCGCTTTTTGCCCTTAACGGAACCTACGCCTGGCTCGGCAACTCGGTGTTGAACCCCGTGGCCCTCCTGCCCATGCTGGTGCTCGGCGTCGAGATGATCATCGCGAGCGCACCGCGTCGTCGCCAGTACGGGTGGTACGTGGCGGCGCTCGCGCTCGCCCTGTCGCTCTACGCGGGTTTCCCTGAGGTTGCCTACCTCGACGCGTTGTTCGCCGGTGCGTGGGCCGTCGTCCGGCTTCTGTCGGTTGACCGGGGCACGCGGGTACGCACGTTGCGCCGGCTCGTCTACGCCGCGCTCGCGGGGATGGCGTTCGCCCTGCCCGTCGTCGTCCCCTTTCGCGACTACCTCAACGCAAGCTACGTCGGTGACCACACCTCGCTCGGCGAGCTCGTGCACATGTCACCGCGGGTCCTTCCCATGTTCTTCGATCCCTACCTCTACGGCACGATCTTCTCGAATCCGGCCGCCGACCCCTACTGGGCCGCGGTCGGCGGCTACTTGGGCGCGTCCGTCACCGCCCTCGCACTAGCCGGCCTCTTCGGACGACGACACCGTCCGCTGCGGATCTTCCTCCTCGCGTGGATCGTTGTGGGGTTCGCTGGTTCGGTCGACGTCTTCAGCCTGCGCCGCGCGTGGAACCTCATTCCGCTGGTGAACGACGCCGGGTTTTGGCGCTACATCCCGGCGAGCATCGAGCTCGCCGCCATAGTGCTCGCCGTCCTGGGACTCACCGACGCGACCCAGAGCGCGCGAGCTCGCTGGCGAGTCGCCGGGGCCGCGGGCGTGACCGCAGTAGTGCTGGTGGTCTTCGTCGTCGCGGCGAGCAGCGTCAACCGGGGCGTCGTCCTCTCCGGGCGGCTGCGCCTCTACCACGCCGCGCTCGACGCGCTTCCCTTCGTATCCCTCGCGTTGCTCGTGGCGGCGATGCTGCTCCTGCGGAGTCGTTGGCGTACAGGGTTCGTGGCCGCGGTGGTGGTCGGGGAATCGGTGCTCCTCTTCGCCGCCCCGATGGCCGTGGCCCCGTCGTCGTTGACGGTCAACCTAGCGCCAGTCCGCTTCCTCCAGGCGAACCTCGGGCAGTACCGATACATGGACGTCGCAATTCTCTATCCCAACTGGGGCAGCGAATACGGCATCAGTTCCCTGGCGGCCAACGACCTGCCCTTGCCGCTGACCTTCGTCAACTACGTCCAGAGCAGCCTGTTCCCCGGGATCCAACCGCCCAACGCCTTCAGCGTTCACGGCACCGCCTTCACCCAAACGGTGATGGAGCAGCAGATCGCGACCCACCTACGGGCCTACGAGGACGCCTCGGTGAAGTACCTCCTGACGAGAACCAGGACCCCGCTCGCACCCCAGTTAGCGGCCGCGGGCGTGAAGAAGGTCTGGTCGGACCGGTTGGCCACTGTCTACGCGCTGCCCGACCCCCGTCCGTTCTTCTCAACTGCGTCGTCCTCATGCACGGTCTTGAGCACGTCGCTGAGCGAGGCGAGAGTCAACTGTCCGACGGGCAAGTCGACGCTGCTACGCACCGAGCAGTCGATGATGGGGTGGACGGCCACGGTGAACGGGCGTCCCGCGGCCATCACGACCGTCGACACCGTCTACCAGCAGATCAAGGTCCCGAAGGGTACGTCGAACGTCGAGTTTAGTTTTCAGCCGCCCCACGAGCGGCTCGCCGTATTCGTTGGCTTCGCGGCCCTGCTCGCTCTGATCGTGGCGGCGCTCAACGAACGAGTTGAGCTACTCTCGCTCTTTCGCTGGGCCAAAGCGAACCGCCGAGGTCCGCGCACCAAACGACGACGGGCGTCAATCGTCCGGTTCAGGACGATTCGGCGACGACTTCGAAGGTAGTGATCCCTCGATCGCCCCGTCGTCGACGGTGGCCAAACCGTGGCCCGACGTACGAAGCCGACAATGAACACGAGGAGCGCGAATGAGAATAGCGTTGGGGAGTCGACCATGTGGTGAAGAGCGTGGGCGAGGGTCGTGTCGCTCACCGACGCGGCGCGGCCTTGAGCACTGACGGAGATCTGCTCGTGCTCGATGACGCCGAAGATGCTGACTGGCACGGCGAGCCCTACCGCCAAGTGGTTGGGTCCAGTCTTACCAGGCCACCATCCTCTATTACTGAGGATTCACACCGATGGGAAATTCCCAAGTTGAGAACGCGGGTTCGATTCCCGTCGCCCGCACCGTCGCCCGCTCTCGGCTTGATGTTGTCGCAACGACTGGGAAAGTCGCTGCAAGCATTAACGACAAGATGGACGAACCTCCAGCACGAGGTCGCGGTGACCACAAGCTGAGGACGTGGGTTTGATCTGCGTGACCCGCCCCGCGTTGGATTTTGTGGCGACGACGGGCTGCGTCGTGAAGGACACTGGTGCTGGCTTTCGCCACTGTTCGCCACGATGAGGTGATTGTTGGCAATCATTTCGGCCCAGCGTTAGTCCGTCAAAAGCAACGTCGTCACTTCCGGTTGATCCGAATGCAGTGCGGACCGACGAGATTCGCTCCTCCCAAAAGGCATTGACACCAATCGCCATCTCAGTAGAGGACGATCGCTAGTAGGTGCCTTTACCGAACCGATACGTCCAGATCCGTAAGGAGTTCAGGAATCTTGTCCGATTCCTTTAACTTACCTATATACTGTGAACGGTAAGTTATTCGAAAAGGTAGAGAAGGTCGCGTGATGGACGTACAAGCCGGGCGAGAAGTCGACGTCCTGTGGAACGGGAGAAGGGTTCGCGCCTTCGTTCCGTCGCTGCTCGCGGACCGCGACCTGACGTTGAGCACCGCAACCGTGGCTCGCACTGCAACCGCCGCAGCCGAAGTCGCACACGCCGCCGAAGGGCTGACCGAGGACTACGAAGTGCTCGCCCGCCTCCTGCTGCGCTCCGAAGGTGTCGCCTCCTCCTATATCGAAGGCATCAAGGCGCCGATCGTCGACATCGTCCTGGCGGAGGAAAACCTCGCGCCAGGGGGTACGAGCGCTGCCTGGGTGGCGTCGAACCTCGCTGCCGTCACCGCGGCTGTCGCGACCGCCGCGACGTCCCTGTCGTTGGCGACGTTGTGCCATTGGCATCGCACGCTCATGACCGGCAGTCTGACACCCGAACGTTACGTCGGCGTGTTCCGGGACGAGCTGGGCTGGATCGGGGGCAACGACCCCACCGACGCGCATCTCGTGACCCCTCCACCAGAGGAGCTCGGCCCTTTACTCAACGACCTTGTTCGCTACGCCAATCGCGAAGACGTCGATGCAGTGGCCCAGGCCGGCATCGCTCATGCGCAGTTCGAGACCATCCACCCTTTTGCGGACGGGAATGGTCGAGTGGGCCGAGTCCTCGTCGCATGGATCTTGGCGAAGCAGTTATCGCTGGTGACCCCACCCCCCGTGAGCATTGCGATCTCCGCAGACGTGGGTGGCTACACGTCCGGACTCGTCCTCTACCGTTTCGGCCAACTGGATCAGTGGGTGCAGTGGTTCGCCGACATCGTCCGAGGAAGCGGCCGTGCCCAGAGTCAGCTCATCGCGGAGGTGAGCGCTTTGAAGACGCGTTGGCGGGAGCAACTGGGCAACCGGGAGCGCGCCCTACGCAGTGACGCCACGGCCTGGGTGGTGCTCGACCTACTGCCTCGCCATCTTGTTCTGACCACGGACGTGCTCACGAAAGAGCTAGGAGTGACGAACAAGGGTGCGCTCGACGCCCTGCGACAACTGGCCGAAGCTGGCGTACTGCTGGATTACGGGACCGTGACCCGCGGCCGCGGGCAACCGTCGAAGCTCTACGTCAGCAGGGAACTTCTCGCTCTGGCCGGATCGAATCCGCTTCGCTAGCCGCCTATCGATTTTGGTGATGCTACGCCTAATCGAAAAACCAGAGTAAGTCTGGTAGGGCCGGTGGAGATCGAACCCACGACCGAGGGATTATGAGATGGATGCATTCGGTCGGAATGGTCCGGTGGCGTCGGATTCATCCGGATCTGAAAGAAAACTTGTCCGGTGATGTCGGTTTAGTCCGGTGATGTCGGTTTGGTATGTGGGATGAAACGTGGGATTTTGTGAGGAGGAAACGTCACGGGTGAATTCGTTTCGTAGCGCCAACGTGCACAATCTCCGGCTAGAGGAACGAGTCTTGGAGAACTTAACTCCCACTTAGCGTTAGGGAGAATGTGGTGGCATCCGTGCCAAGGCAAGGATCACCGGCGAGATTGCTAGGTCAGGTCTCCTGGTCACAGCGATTGAAAGACGTCGAGCAACTTCATGTTGCGCCGTGAACGCACCTCGACCGAGCTGTCCTTGTCCGAGGGGCAAATTCGATCACAATTGGGACTTGGTTAGGTGATAGGGGCCAGAGAGAAACGAAACACCAATTTCCCCACAGTGGAGTTTTGCGGCGGTTGCGCCGCCATACGGTTGGATTCGCCACTTGAAGGTGACCGACTCTTTCATGTTAGGAACAAGGATCTCCACATGGTCCGAAATCGGACAGGTCGCCGGAGTGTATTCGATCGAGTCGGGATACGTTAAAGCAAACAAGGCTGACCAGCCGGGCTTAACGGTGACCAACGTCACACCAGTAGCTTTCGCGCCGACAAAGGCACTGCCATGAGTAACTTCGGTCGCGATGATTTTTCCGCCCGCACCCAGCATTCGCAGTTGGGGATAACCCTTCAGCGTGCAACTCGTGGTCGAGACGTTCTTGAGACTGACCAAATATTCCTTCGTGCCATACTTGGCAAGACCTTCTTTGGGTTTCACGGAAAGCTGACTTACCCTACATGGTTGCGCAGCGGTCTGGGTCTTCGACGCAGCTGCGACACTTGAACCAGGTAATTGCATCGCCCAAGGACCAATTGCGATGACCAGTAGGAAGAAAACTGATCGCAATTGGCTATGTCGCATGAGCATGAATCTAGTTGCACGCATCCGCGATTTTATACCACATCGTGATGTCCTCGCGAAAACATGGAAAATTAACGAGCGCGTTCCTGTCTCACAACGCCCGTTAACCGCAGTATTCGGGAATCTTTTAATCTTTATTTGTTGCACTTGAGGTAGGTATCCAGATCCAACGTGACCACTGGATCTCGTCGTTAGCCACGCAATTTTTTGGTGTTCAAAACAGCAGCCTCAATCTGATGTCAAGACTCCCCTCCTGGTGGAGTTGCCCCGGTTTGATGGACACCTAACGTCGAGGAATCCCTCGCCAAGGAGGAGCCGTCAGGGCCCGTCACTCCAGATACCCGCCCGAGTTTCAAGAAGAAGCCGTGGCCCTCGTGAAATCGTCCGGGTGCTTACTCGCTTGAGGTAAGTCCCGCGGCGCTCACGCCGTCGATCGCGGCGGTTTCGTCGTTGTCTGGTGTATCGCCGCTCACTCCGACACTCCCGATAATCTCACCTTCGCGAAGCACGAGAACGCCTCCGGCCGCAGGTGCCATACGGCCCTGGGAGATCGTGACGAGGCTCGTGACGAATTGCGGACGAGTCTCGGCCATCTTGGCGAAGTTCCTAGAAGGCGCGGCGAGCGAGACGGCCGTCCAGGCTTTGGCCGTCGCGATTTCCACGCGGAGAAACGTCGCACTTTCTTGACGCTTAACGACGAGTGGGTGGCCGCCACGATCGAGCACGCAGACGGCAATCGGGTTCAAGTTCCGGTGTATCGCGCCGTCAATGGCGCCCTGTGCGATGGCGTCAGCCTCAGCGAGGGTCAACTCGGTCATGTCGGTGCTCCTTTAGTTGCGCGGTCTGCCTCTTGCGTTTTGACTCGTCGTCGCCACGCATTGAGAATATCTTCGGTGTAGCCGTTCGGCGATTTCGCACCCTCGAAGACCAACTCGAGGGCGGCCGAAACGCCCGGGCTCGACGTCGCGTCCGGCAGCATGGGTCGGTAGGCGGAGTCATTCGCGTTCTGTTCATCGACCAGTGCCGCCATCTCCACGAAAGTTGACACAATCGCGTCGCGTTCAACAAGGCCATGGAGCAGCCAGTTGGCAATATGCTGGCTCGAGATGCGCAACGTCGCGCGGTCTTCCATGAGCGCCACACCCTTGATGTCGGGCACTTTCGAACATCCGATGCCTTGGCCAACCCACCGAACGACGTAGCCGAGAATACCTTGTGCGTTGTTGGCCAGCTCCTCAGCAATCTCAACGCTCGTGGGTTGGCTCATGAGCAGTGGAAGTACGAGGAGGTCATCGAATTGGGTCGAGGGATGTAGCGCGATCTCGTCTTGGCGCGCGGCAACATCAACGATGTGGTAATGCATGGCGTGCAGCGCCGCCGCGGTGGGTGAGGGCACCCACGCGCACGACGCGCCGGCTCGCGGGTGAGCGATCTTCGTGTCGACGAGCTCCGCCATCGCGTCGGGCATGGCCCACATACCCTTGCCGATCTGTGCGATGCCGCGAAAGCCCATGGCGAGCGCGACATCAACGTTGTTCTGTTCGTACGCGAGTAGCCACGCCGTCGAACGCATGTCTCCTTTACGCACCACTGGTCCGGCCCTCATGGCGGTGTGGATTTCGTCGCCGGTGCGATCTAGGAAGCCGGTATTGATGAAAATCACCCGCTGGCGGGCCGCCGCGATGCAGTTGGCGAGATTCAGCGACGTCCGTCGCTCCTCGTCCATTATTCCGATCTTTACGGTGTTCTCCGGGAGGTCCAAGAGACGTTCCACGGCGGCGAAAACTTCGACCGTGAAGGCCACCTCGGCACTGCCGTGCATCTTTGGTTTCACGACATAGATACTTCCAGTTGCGCTGTTGCGAAAGGCGCCGAGCCCACGTAGCTCGTACATCGCAACGGTGACAGTCATCAGCGCATCGAGGAAGCCCTCCGGAATTGCACCGCCGTCCTCCGTTTGAACTATGTCAGTCATCATGTGCATGCCGACGTTACGAATGAGGAGCAAACTGCGACCCGGAAGTGTGAGGGGCGTCCCATCGGGAGCAGTAAAGGAGCGATCCGCTCGAAGTCGACGGGTGAGTTTGCCACCTTCTTTCTCAAACGTTGCTTCGAGAACACCGGTCATAAGTCCGAGCCAGTTACGGTAGATCAACGTCTTGTCGAAGGCGTCGACCGTCACGACTGAATCTTCGCAGTCCTGGATAGTCGTGATCGCGGCTTCAAGGATGACGTCGGCGACGCCCGCGAGATTCTGTTGGCCGATCGGATGGCGTCGATCAACGACGAGCTCGATATGGAGTCCGTGGTTGCGAAGCAAGATTTGCGTTATGTCCTGGTCACGATGAAACCCCACGAACTGCGTGGGGTCGGCGAGTTCGCTGACGCGACCATCACTCAGCTGCACCGTCAGGGCCACCGGCGTTTCGGTGGTCAGATTGAACTGCGTAACCTCGCCGTACGATCCGCTCGCGATTGGGACCGCCTGATCAAGGAAACCGTTGACGAACGCAATGACCCGCTCGCCACGCACCGGGTTGTAGCTAGAACCGCGATCGGCACCCTCGCGATCAGGAATGACGTTGGTACCGTAGAGAGCGTCGTACAGGCTATTCCAGCGCGCGTTCGCGGCGTTGAGAGCGAAGCGTGCGTTATCGAGTGGCACGACAAGCTGCGGTCCGGCGATGAGCGCGATCTCCGGGTCGACGTTGTCGACATCGATCGAAACAGGTGCGAGTGCCGGCTCGAGATAGCCAATCTCGGTGAGGAAGCGGCGGTACCCAGCAATGTCGCCCGCTCCGGAATGCGTCGAATGCCACTCGTCGAGCTGCTCTTGTAAAATCGAGCGATGTTCGAGGAGCGTAGCGTTGCGGGGTCCAAACGTCGCGACGATTTGGGCGAAGCCTGACCAGAAAGCTTCTGGGTCGATCGCGAGCGGAGGCAGTACCTCGCCGGTGACGAAGCGATCGAGAGTCCCGGCGACGCGGAGACCACCTCGTCGAATATAGTTATCCGCTGATGTCACCGCGTATCAATCTCACCGGACGATTCTACGTGATAGATAGAACGAAGGTCGCACGCGGAAGATTGCCACGCCCTTAGTTGTCGAATTTTCGATGAACCCACTCGCGCCGCCAATGCGACGAGATGGCGCACGTAACAACTCTTATCACATGTCAACTCTTACGTGAAGAAAACGAAGGGAGGGCGCTTGGTATTGGGGTGCGCTCGCGTGCTCGCGACCTCACGTCTCGATTAGTTCCCCCAAGCGATCACGAACGGCACGTGACTCGCAACGCCGCCGCGCCAACTTGTGAACGGTCTACAACAGTCCCTCCCAGAATCCCGGCGTCGACAATCCCGTACCCGGGCAACTTCAACGTTCAGTCATCAAACCACACCCCCTCGACTTACAGACCGCCCGTCTCCGACAACGGTTGCCTGCCTCTGCCACTCTCGTGCTCGTTCACTGTCCATCGACCCCACCGCCGGACCACCGAAGAGAATTGACCGGGGCACGACTTGAATTACTCTGACCCGACAGTGGGTTTGACCCTATCGTCGTTGGTGGCCCACGTCGTTACTGGCTCGCCGCCTTCCCTGCCAGACGCGAACTGAGCAGCGACACCAGCGAGTAGACGATCTCCGTCGCCGGCATAGCCGTTTCGGTGAGTTGACCCAACTCGATGAAGCTTCCGACGAGAGGATCGATCTCCAGCGCCCGGACGGCTTCGACGTCTTGCAGCATTGACGTCTTGTGATCGCCGACTTTCTCCGCGCCCTCGATACGTTGCTCGACGGTCAGCCGGAGATGCAGCCCAAGTTTTGCCGCAACCTCGGAAGACTCCAACATCATCTGCGCGGCGAGCGCACGAGTGGCCGGATATCGACAGATCTCCGCGAGGGTGGCACCCGTGAGGGCGCTAATGGGGTTCATCGCCAAGTTGCCCCACGCCTTCACCCACAGATGGGACCTGATGTCAGTGATCACCCGCGACGTGAATCCCGCTTCGGTGAGCACGTGGGCGATCTGGGTTGCCCGATTCGATCGTTCTCCGTCGAGCTCGCCCACCGGAAACCTGTCGCCTTCGACGAGGCGGAACATCCCCGGGCCGTCTCGTACGGCGGCAGGGTAGGCGATCGCCGCGACTATCCGATCGACCGGAATGTACTGCTCGAGCGTGCCGTCGGGGTCGAGAGTCTGGAGGCGACGACCGTTGAACGGCCCAGGGAACTTCTGGAAGAACCACCACGGGAGACCATTCTGCAATGGGAGCACGACGGTCTCCTCGTGGTAGAGGAGCGGGAGCTGGTGGGCTATCTCAGCGATTTGCTGTGCTTTGAGCGCCAGAACAACCAGATCCTGCGGCCCCAACAGGGCGAGGTCGTTGGAAGCCTTCAGATCGGTGGCCACGAGCACCGAGCCGTCCGGCCCCTCCAGCCTCATTCCGTGCGAACGGATCGCGGCGAGGTTGTCTCCGCGTGCGAGCACGCTGACCTGCTGACCCGAGACGGCTAGGCGAACGCCGAGGAGGCCACCAATGGCTCCCGCGCCCACAATGCACACACGCATTTTCGCACTGTAGCCGAGGTCATAGCCCTGCGGTCTCGAGTTCTCGACCACGCGCACCTCGAAGTGAAAGTTATGATCAGCGACTCGTTACGTGATCAAGGCGGAGCGCTCAAACGCCGAGCTTCTCGGCGAGACCGATTCGCTGAATCTTGCCGGTGGCGCCCTTGGGGATCTCAACCAGAAACACGATCCGCCGGGGAACCTTAAACGCGGCGAGTCGCTCGCCGAGGTAGGAGCGCAACTCTCTCTCGGTAACTTCCTGGCCCTCCGCCAGCACGACGGCAGCGCCGATCTCCTCACCGAGCTTGTCGTGGGGGATGGCGAAGGTAACGGCCTCAGCAACTGCCGGATGACGTAGGAGCACTTCGTCGATCTCGATCGGTGAGATCTTCTCGCCACCCCGATTGATCTGCTCCTTGAGGCGGCCAGTGAGGAAGAGAAAGCCATCCTCGTCCAGCATGCCCTCGTCACCCGTACGGAACCAACCGGCGGTGAACGCGGACGCGTTGGCGGACGGGTTGTTCTCGTAGCCGTCGACGATGGTGTCACCCCTGACCGCCACTTCGCCGCGTACGCCGTGGGGGAGCACGTTGTTCTGCGCATCGAGGATAGCCACCTCGATGCCCGTCGCCACGCCAACCGAGCCCGGCTTCGCCTGGCCCGGCGGCAACGGGTTGGAGGACATCTGATGCGACGCCTCGGTCATCCCGTAGGCCTCCATGATGGGCACGTCGAACAGCCCACGCAGTCCCTCCATCACCAGTTCCGGCAGGGCGGCCGACGACGAGCGGATGAAGCGCAGGGTCGTTGGCCGGGGCGCGGGCGCGCGAGCCAGCACCATTTGGTGCATCGTCGGTACGGCGCTGAAGTAGCTAGGACGCAACTCATCGACCCAGCGGTGGAACGCGAAGGCGTCAAACCCGGGCGTGCACACCACGGATCCGCCGGCCGACAACGGTGCCAAGAGTCCGGCCATCATCCCGTGGATGTGGAAGAGCGGCATCACGTTGAGTGAACGGTCGGCGGCAGTGAGGTCGAGCGAAGAGGCGATGTTGCGAGCCGACCG
>CABEBJ010000030.1_pt1 | contig 27323 bp, 26 predicted proteins | sample 3132571 | NCBI WGS metagenome assembly CABEBJ01 (sample SAMEA5534345, study PRJEB31848) | metagenome | biome: tundra; feature: field; material: soil | place: USA | collected 2013-05 | depth 0.45 m
GCTCAGTGGCTCAGTGGCTCAGTGGCTCAGTGATCAGTTCCGAGTACAAGGCCCTGAACGCTAGGCGCGTTGCGCTGCGACGAAGACGTTCACCTGGTTGAATGGGCGGCCCCGGGGGCGGAACGAATCCGGAGGAACTGTTCGCCGTGGGGTACGCGGCGTGTTTCGAGAGTGCCATTGGTGGTGTCGCCCGTCGTCGCCAACTCGAGGCTAGTGAAGTCTCGATCGACTCATCGGTGAGCCTATTCCCGACCGGCGACGCCGTTTACAAGTTCGCCGTCACCCTCGACGCATCGTTACCGTCGGTCAGCGATCGAGGGACCGCGACCGAACTCGTCCGAGCGGCCCATCTCGTCTGTCCGTACTCCAACGCCACACGAGGCAACATCGACGTCAACCTCCGGCTGGATGGCGAACCAATCTGACGCCTCCGCGCCTACAGAACTCCGCGGCACAAAGTAGGTAAATAACTGCAGTTTCGTACGTTGCGCGGGAGGTCTAGTTGTTACACGACGCGCAGGTGGGTAATCGACGCGTAGCGCACATCGGTGATGTCGAGATCGTCCGGGAAGTCGCTGCGACTCGCTTCGGACATCAGATAGTCATCCAATTGGGCGCTGGTGAGCGGTCGAGACACAAAGTGACCCTGGATAATGTCGACGCCCACGTCGCGCAGCGATTCGTAGTTCCGGGCGTTCTCAATCCCCTCGGCGATGACTACCAGACTGAGGGCCCGGGACATTTCAATCATGGAGCGGATCAGCGAGATGGCCCGGGGGTCGGAGTCGAGGGCCAGTATGAATGACTTGTCAATCTTCAGTTCATCCACCGGAAGTTCGAGAAGTTGTGACATGGAAGAGTACCCGACGCCGAAGTCGTCAATGGAGATCTTGAACCCTGCCAACCTCAGTCTCTCGAGGCTCATCTTCGCGTGAACCGGGTCTTGACTCAGGCACGACTCGGTGACCTCCAGCGTGATCCGATCGGCCGCGATGTTGTGCCACTGGAGCATGCGGTCGATGGAGAGGGCTAACTGCTGATCCATCAGGTCCCAGCGTGAGATGTTCACACTCATTTGCAGTGAGTGGCCGTTGCGGTCCAGGCGGGCGAGTTCGGCGATGGCCAGGTCCAGCACAGTGCGCGTCAGGGGCACGATCAGGCCCGTCCGTTCGGCGAGGGGAATGATTTCGTCGGGTTGGAGAAGACCCAACGTTGGGTGTTGCCAGCGCACGAGTGCTTCCACGCCGTGCACCGTATTGGTGCGCAGGTCGCGAGTTGGTTGGAAGTGCAGTGTGAGGCGACGTCGTTCGATCGCGGTTCGCAACTCGTTCGTCAACGAGAGGCGTTCGCGGCTGTTGACGTCAATGTCGTCGCGATAGACACACACGCCGAGATGGTTGCGCTTGGCTTCGTACATTGCCACGTCGGCACTGCGAAGCAACTCGGCGTGGGTTGAACCGTGTTGGGGCCAGATGGCGACGCCCACGCTCGCGTTCACGTGAACATTCGTGCCGTCGAGCGACACGGGCTTGGAGAGCGTCCGAGCGAGCTCCTTGGCCGAGGCGGTCGGGTCCAGCTCGGCGTCGATGACGAAGGTGTAGGCGAACTCGTCGCCACCGAGGCGCGCGACCGAGCCTCGCTCGGCAATCCGACGGGCGAAGCGTTGGCCCACGATCTTCAAAAGCTCATCGCCGTAGGCGTGTCCGATGGAGTCGTTCACTTCCTTGAATCCGTCGAGGTCCAGCAAGACGATGCCGAGCTGCTGGGTAGGTTTGAGCGAGGCGAGTTTTGACGCACCATCTTCCAGGAAAGCTCGGCGATTGGATAGTCCGGTGACGTGATCGGTCCGTGCCTCGACAAAGTTGGACTTGCCCAGATGGCGTACTTCACCCTGGGTCATGACCAGGCGAATGATCACGAGCATCAAAGAGCCGAGCGCCATGAATTTCGTGGCCTCCGAAATGGATCGGACAATAGAGATCGCGAGAATTGCAACCGACAGCGTCCCAAAGATGGTCGGAATGAGGTTGAGGCCGCGCGGCGGCACCAAGAAGCCCCGCGGCTCGCTTCGTCGATCGACTCGCGGCCAGGCGGCCAAGGCCACGCAACACAGTCCAACGGGACGAGAGGCACTGACCAGTGCCCCGAAGGCCGGTGAGGCAAAAACGGTTTGGTTCAGTTGAATGACGTCGCTGACGGCAAAGGCGGTCAGACCAACGATGAGAAAAGAGGTGGTCGTGTCGGAGCGGAAGTGCTTGGGAACGAGAGCGGCGAGGAGGAGGACCAGTAGGGCCATCACGAGAATTGGGTTGAAGATGCTCAGTTCTGCGACGAGCGGCCGACCTCTAATCTCGATGTCCTGCTTGAACCAGTACATGGACGCCAACGACGCCAGGGTCAGACTGGCAATGATCCCGTCGAGGCGCAAACTGTTGGCGCGGGGTCCGAAGGACTGCTGTATCACGACGACGACGGCGGCAGCGACGGCGAAGTAGGAGAGGAGAAAGACGACGTCGCGAAGGGTTGGCGACACGAATCGAGCCACGTTCATGAGAGGGGACGAACTCAGGAGGCTGGCGAGATTGAAGAGCAGGACGCCCAGCCCCAGCATGAACCAGGCACTTCGAAGCTCCGAGCGTTTGTGTACCCGAGCGAAGATGGGAGCGACGGGCGACACGGTCGCAATCCGCCCGAGCCAACTTATGAGCGCGGATGAAGATCCCGATGAGGAGTGAAGAGTGGTCATCAGCGACACCGCGTACGCCGTGACCAAAATGATCGACACGAGTTGAGAGTAGAACTGGACTCTATTCGACGAAGCAGCGCGAACGAAGTCTCGAAAGCGTGTCGAAGTAGCCACGTGCTGGGGCTCCAACCTGGTCACTTTGGTGATCCCGTGACGTGAGGATACGCGTACGCGTCGAGTGGCGTGAGTCCAGACCACCAAGATGTCACATCTTGGTCTCGGCCCGCTTGGTGATGGCGACGTTCTGAAGCCATGATCCCTCTACTCCTGCCCTTCGGGAAAAGAATCCGAATGGATGGACTCGGTGCCGTGCACTTGTACAAAGGCTTCGAACTTGATGACAAGGCGCCTCCCCTTCGTAGTGTTCAAAAGTCAATGGACAGCCAACGGATAGTCAACGGACAATCCTCATTCAGTCACATCAAATTGATGGCAACGAAATCACAATGTCAGCGCAAATACGGGAAGTGGCCCAGTTTCCAACTCGATCGACTGGTGACCATCTCCCAAATAAAAGTTTTCCGATTATCCGTGGAAGTGGTGCTTCGATTGAAGGCCACTATTGATCATGTCCGACCAGGTTTTCATCAGTCCGATCAATATTCTTGGTCCAACGCTTTTGGTCACGGCAGTTGTTCGGCGGTCTCGATGCGACGTGACCGAACGCGGACGTACCATCTCGTCACGAGCGAGAGGATTCGAAGCGCAGCGACTGGCCGCCGAAGGCTGCTCGTGCGCTCACGCCTCGAAGATTTCGTCCAAACTCTACTGGTAGACCAAGAATCGGACGAGCGATCAGTTCAGATTGTCGAATGATTCAAGGTGGTCACTGTCCCGAGTGTGATAACTGCAGGCACAGATTGCAGTCCACTGCGCTTTGAACCGGGAGGCCGGTGCACCGGAGGCCGCAAAGTGTTGAGGTCCGTTTGACGGCAGCAACAAAGTGCGTTCGCCCGGAAGGATTGCCACCGATGGCCAGTGTCTTTCCGCGGTTTTCCACGTCACTATCTTTAGGCGCTAAGAGTTCACGCCGGTGTCATCTCATCAGGGGGAATCGCGTAGCGGGTCCCGTCAGGCCGTGAGCGTGCACCTCGGTTGACTTCATTGCACAGGACGAGAGGGAAAGGGCGCGCTTCCAATTGCGTCCCTCGAGACTTGGCGATCTGGTGCCAGAACGCGTACGTAAGCGCGGGCAGTATTTCGAAATGAAGTGTGTCGTAAAGCGTCACTAACCACGTACAACTTCACTCTCATCACGTGAATTCTTCGTCGAGATGAGGGAATTCGAATCGTACTCCGCTTGCGTGCCACCAACTCTTCGAAAGCTTCCTGGTGTACGCAGCCGTCACGTTTTGCCTGCGAAGACTGCCGTTGTCGATTCGCTATTTCAGCCATCGTGATATCGTCGGCGCGTCCCAGTTAGAGTCAAAGACTCCCGACCGGGAAAAGTTGGAGCGACCGGAATTTGCGGCACTAGCCAATTCAGTGGCATGCTCGTGCCCGGAGTGGTTTCTTCGGGGGAGGCCGCTCCGATCGTCGCCGGATGTCCGGAAGAAGACGATTCTCTACGACATGATCACCGGTTACCGTCATCCACATCGAGGGGCTCCAGCAGCGACATGAAAACGGGTGGGGACGCATTCGGGCGCGCGCTCTTGGACTGGGCACGAGGTGGCACGATCCCCGAGACGGTCGAACGTAACGATGGATTCACCGATACCGGTGCCGGCCGTGAGGTGTACCTGTCCACATTCAAAGAATGGCCACCAGCCGAGCGCCAGTCGATTCGCTACATGCGTGGTCGCGTCCTCGACGTGGGTTGTGGCGCCGGCCGAGTTTCGTTGCATCTCCAACAGCGTGGCTTCGACGTTGTCGGTCTCGACTCGTCACCTCTCGCGGTCCGAGCGGCGAGGATCGTCGGAGTGAAAGAAGTATGGTGCATGTCGATCGACACCCTGATGAGCCGGATTGGATCGTTCGACACGATCGTATTGTTCGGAAACAACTTCGGACTGTTCGGGACACCAAAGCACGCCCGTGAGCTTCTGTCCGCATGGGCGAAAAAAGCGAGTCCGGGCGTACGAATCTTTGCCGAGAGCACGAACGCGTTCTGCGGGGGCGCCCCCGCGTTCGATCGGGCCTACTACCGTCGCAACGTTGAGCTCGGTAATTCCCCGGGTCAGTCACGATTGCGATATCGCTACGGCGACCTAGTGAGCCCTTGGTTTCCTTGGCTCTTTGTCTCTCGAAGTGAGATGCGAGTCATACTTCGCGGGACTGGTTGGCACCAAGCCCGCGTGCTGGGATCGCGACCGAGTGAGCCGTACGTCGCCATTTTGGAGAGGGATTGACGCGGCGGCGGTGCCCGCGTAACTCGGCCACCTCCAAGTTCGACTCTGCGCTACTCAGTCTTTGAAGTCGACTGTCGCTTTACTTCATTTCACCACTGGCAATACGTCTGACGCGATGAGGCCGACGTGTTCAAGGTCATTCATATCCAAAATCTGTAGATAGATCCGAGTGATACCCAGTTCGCCATAAACGTGAATCTTCTCCACTATCTGTGTTGGCAAACCGGCGAGCCCATTGGTTGATAGTTCGTCCACGTCTCGCCCGATGTTGGACGCGCGCCGCTCTACGTCGGCGCTGTTCTGACCGCAACAGACGACCAGGGCGGCGGAACGGATTATGGACTCGGGGTCACGGTCAATCACGTCGCAAGCGTCGCTGACGAGTTCGAACTGTGATTTGCAGACGTCGTACGAGTCGAAGGGAACGTTGAACTCATCGGCGAATCTGGCGGCGAGGCGCGGCGTCAGTTTGCGGCCGTGACCCCCGACGATGATCGGCGGCCGCGGTGACTGAACGGGCTTGGGAAGCGCCGGGCACTTCGACAGCGAATAGTGCTTCCCGGAAAAGTCAAACGTGGCGCCAACCTCCGTCGCCCACAAGCCCGTAATGATCGACAGCTGCTCCTCTAGTTTCTCGAAGCGCTGATCGATAGGGGGAAAGGGAATTCCGTAGGCGGCGTGCTCCTCCTCGTACCAACCCGCTCCCAGTCCGAGTTCGACACGCCCACTACTCATCGCGTCAACTTGCGCGACGGTGATCGCGAGCGCTCCCGGGTACCGGAAGGTTGCGGCCGTCAGAAGAGTGCCGAGGCGAATTCGATTCGTGTCACGGGCGAGTGCGGCGAGCGTGATCCACGCGTCGGTTGGTCCAGGCAGTCCGGTGACCGCGCCCATCTTGAGGTAGTGATCGGAGCGAAAGAAGGCGCCGAATCCACCTTCCTCTGCTGCCAGCGCCAGCGCGAGAATTTGGTCGTAGGTCGCTCCCTGTTGGGGCTCAGTGAATATTCGTAGTTCCATAAATCAGTTTTCCCGTTCACTAACGGCGTCGTCAGTTCGCGAGACGCCTTCTAGCTGTGCAGCTCATGGTGAATCAATGAATGCGCGTTTCCCTTTTGTATCACAGTTAGCCCATCACGATCTGACAGTTTCCTACTGCACACAGTCTTTCAAAGTTGATTGAAACGCCGTTGTGCGGTCGCCGGCCATTCGCTCGGTTCCGAGGAAGTTCTTCGTCGATAGTTACGTGATTCTCGAATCAGGTGCCGCGTGCCTGAGCCCGGCTCGTCGGGGACTTTCGCGCTGCCGGCACCGTTCAAGCCCTTGTGGCTTTGGCGCCAATCACGAGCCGCTCCCGATCGAACATCCGTGAGACGATTCGTAGTGCCAGTACGTCGATCACCAGCAGCCCGGCCGCGAACTCAATCGCGACCGGGAAGGTCGGATGGATCACACCAACCGCCAACAACAGAACGACGCCAATAATTGGAAAGCTCGCGAGCATCCCCAACTGCTGGGCGACGCGGACTTCGCTGGCCCTGACGGAGACCGCCATTCCGACCACGACGGACCAGCCAGCCACCAGCGGAGCGAACAGGAACAGCGCGAGAAGTGTGGGACCGTCGTGGAACACGGCGGAGGCGACGGCGGGGTGGGCGAAAAGCGCAACGGCGCCGAGGAAGAGTCCGTACACCAGGTACGAGAGGGCCACCGAGGGGATCATGACCGCCGCCGCCTTGCCGAGGATGAACTCTTGTTCGCGAAGTGGCGTGGTGAGCAACGGCTCGAGCGTTCCCTGCTCACGTTCGCCGACCACGGTGAACGCGGCGAGCGTGCTCGGCATGACGACCGCAATCAAGAGCATGTAGAGGAGAGGAAGAACGACGTAGTTATCCAGAGCCGATCCCGAATCCAACGGCGTGACGAGAAAGATCGAAACGACGGGTTCGACGAGGAAGAGGAGCGGCAGCAGAACCATCGACACGACAATGGAACGTTTGCGCCGGTAGTCCAACAGCTCCTTGCGGACGACGGCGCGGACCCGAGTGGCGTCGAGGCCCATCATGGTTGGCGGGCCTCGACGTCTTCGGCGATCAGCTCGACGTAGACGTCTTCGAGCGAATGCCGCGCTTCGCCAATGGAGAGAACATCAACGCCGGCAGCGACGAGGCTGCGGGTCACTTCTGGTGCGGCGACCTTGGGATCTGACACCGTGAGCACGTACGAGCCCGGACCATCAGAGCGCCAGTCTTCGACAGTGGGAACGCGGGCGAAGAACTGGTCCGGGTCGCTGATTGGCGCGAGGACCTTAACGACGAGTGACCTCTTGAAGAGTTGCTCTCGCAGCTCCGCGGTCCGACCGACGGTGCGCAGTGTGGTGTTCAAAATGGCGACTCGGTCGCAGAGTTTTTCCGCCTCGTCGAGCCGGTGTGTCGTGAGAAAGATGGTGACTCCCTTCTGGCGCAGGCCAATGATCAAGTTGTGCACCTCGAGCGAGGCGACGGGATCGAGGCCCGACGTCGGTTCGTCAAGGAACATGATCGCGGGGTCGCTGAGGAGCGTTCGCGCCAGTCCCACGCGCTGGCGCAGACCCTTCGACAGACTTCCACAGAGGTCCGACGCTCGGTCGCCGAGGTTGACGGCCTCGAGGGCGTCTTTGATTCGAGTCTCAGCGTGGTGCAGACCGTAGAGACCAGCGAAGTACTCCAGATTCTCGGTCACGCTCAAACGAAGATAGAGCCCGGGCGACTCGGGCATGATGGCAATGCGCTGGCGGATCTCCACCCCATTCTCGGCGCTGAGCGGGATTCCTGCCACCGTGGCCGAGCCCGACGTTGGCGCGATCAACGTTCCAAGCGTGCGGACCATGGTGGTCTTGCCCGCGCCATTGGGGCCCAGGAACCCGAAGACCTCGCCGTAGCCGACGTCGAAAGAGACGTCCGAGAAGGCGGTCCGATCGCCGAAACGTTTGGTCAAGTTGCTGACGACGAGCGCGGATTGAGCCTTCGTGGCCGGGCGCGCCGGGACATCGACGATTGTTTCCGCGCGAACACTTGCGGACGGTGCGTCTAAACCTGACTGGATCTGACTGGCCTCCACTTCAGGTCGGGGCATGCTCCTATGAGCGGCGGTGCTCGTGACTCCGTCACTGGCCGAACTGGCGTCGTTGAGCTTGAGACCGATCCAGAGGTCGTGTTTAACCAGTGAGGCGAGCAGCCAGATGAGCCATCGCGTGAAAATGATGGGACTTCCTGATCGTGGGTGGCATGAGAAACCAACGACTTGTCCGGCGATCGCCTCGAACGACACTTCAGGACTGAGAAGGTATCGCGTCGATTCGACGCGTAAGGCGTGCGAACCCGGTTCGACGGGAATCTCGACCGTCCGTTCGTTAGAGATCGAACCCACGGCGTTCCCGTCAATCTCGACCTTCCATATTCGAGCGCGATCTGAATGGCTTGATACCATGCCCGTTCGCGAGAGTCTCAAGGTTGCCGTTGCGGCCATATCGTTGAGCCTTACACAGCCGATGTCGGTGAGCGCTGACTCGCCCTGGCTTGCTATGCCGAAAGTAGACACTGTCAAGAACGGGGAGTCTGAATCTCACTGGCTTCTACAGAGACAAAACTCTCTTTATGAAATTTGGCCCTCGTCGATTTTCGGCGAGTCGATTGGCAAACTTCGCCCCCGCGTTCTATCGCACAGCGCCTACAGGTTTGCTTACAAGTCGCAACCAGTAGTGGTTCAGATCACCGCGCTGTTGCTCCGACGTGGCAGCACCCAACCGGGGCGTGGGAAGTGACACGTATAACCATTCGGGTAGTGCTCGAGATAGTCCTGGTGTTCGGGCTCGGCCTCCCAGAACGGACCAGCCGGCTCGGCCTCGGTGACGACCTTGCCGGGCCAAAGTCCCGAGGCCGCAACGTCGGCGATGGTGTCTTCGGCGACTCGGCGTTGCTCGTCGTCGAGGAAGAAGATCGCCGAACGGTAGCTGGCTCCGCGGTCGTTGCCTTGGCGATTCATCGTCGTGGGATCGTGGATCTGGAAGAAGAACTCGAGGATCTCACGGTACGAGGTCTGCTCGGGATCGAAGGTGATCTCAATTGCCTCGGCGTGGGTACCGTGATGGCGGTAGGTCGCGTTCGCCACGTCGCCCCCGGAGTAACCAACTCGCGTCGAAACGACGCCCGGGCGCTTGCGAATGAGATCCTGCATTCCCCAGAAGCATCCTCCAGCCAGGATCGCCTTTTCAGTAGTACCACTCATCGTGCCGTTCCTTTCTCCGTCGACGTTTCATCGAACAATTTTATGTACTCGTCGTAACCCTCGGACTCGAGATCCTCGAACGGAACGAACCGTAGCGCGGCGGAGTTGATGCAGTACCGCAGGCCACCCTCGTCGACGGGACCGTCGTTAAAGAGGTGGCCGAGGTGACTGTCCCCGTGGGTGGAGCGAACCTCGGTCCGAATCATCCCGTGGCTTCGATCGCTGTTCTCTACGACGTTTTCGGGCACCAGCGGCGCCGTGAAGCTCGGCCAGCCACATCCGCTGTCGTACTTCTTGGTGGAGGCGAACAGGGGCTCGCCCGACACCACGTCGACGTAGAGACCCGCCTCCTTCTTATCCCAGAGCTCGTTGTCGAAGGCTGGTTCGGTCGCACTTTCTTGGGTTACGTCGTACTGGCGCGGAGTGAGTTGAGCTATCGCCTCCGGGTTCTTTTGGTATTGGTCGGTCACTACGGCCTCTTTCGTCTTTGGTTCGGTGCTCGCTGCATCGTGCAACGCGAAATTCGTCGACATCACGCCATTTCATGGTGGGACGTCTCCTCGTAATCGTCGATCACTACTCCTTCTCGGCGACGAATCAGTTTCTTCGTCGAACGGCTTCGTTGCTGCTATTTCATAGTATGAGAAGTCTTCGATTGCGTTACAAAGCCTGTCGTCATCCGTTCTCCAAGCTCGGTCGATGAAGGGCGCTCGAGAACGCGCCGGTAGTTGCTCGCCCCAAACCGAGTTCTCGAGATCCGTAACTTTCAGTGCTTTTCTCGACGGTGGTTGTCGCGTGCGGCCAGCGTGGCTAGAACTCGAGCGCGACAACTCTGTTACGCAATGCCTCGCTAGGTAGTTTCTCTTTCCAGATCTTTTGACTTCGGCACGTAGGTGATGCGCAAGGTCTTCTGCCTGAACACAGTGCTTTTGAACATTCATCGGTACGGCGCCTCCCGCTTTGGCTCCGGCGACGATGACCGCAGCGACTTGTTGGACGAAATCTTCGGTCAAGGGGAGGCGCCCTTGTAGCAACCGGTGATACGCCGGGCCGTAGAGCATGTCCATAAGTACGTCGATGTCGGAATCTCTCGGTATTTCATCACGAGCAATTGCCCGCTCGATCATCGAGCGATGCTGGTTTCGCGCCGTCTTCACGACGCGCTCGCTCCACGCGATCGCGAGATCGGGATCGGACTGCGCTTCGGCGATTAGTGCGACGAGGTTCCGGCCCGTCGGGGTGCCCGGCAGTGGCGACTCCGCGCCAGGCTCTTCCGGTAGTCTCCCTATTGAGACCTCCCTTGAGATCGCGTTCGCGAAGAGCCACATCGGAAAGTTCAGGTGCGTGCAATGGCTACCAACTCAGACGACGAGGTACGAGTCGAAAAACCCAAGACGTCGGCGGCCGGTATCCCGGCCATCCGGCACGCCCTGCAGTACGCGGCGAGTGAAATGGGCGTGACGCGTGGAGTAAAAACGCTCCTCGCGTTGAACCAAACCAGCGGATTTGACTGCCCGGGTTGTGCGTGGCCCGACCCCAAAGCCGGTGACCGGAGCCACGCGGAGTTTTGTGACAACGGGGCTAAGGCCACGGCGTGGGAAGCGACGCGCGACCGCGTTGGTCGTGAGTTTTTCGCTGCTCACTCCGTGAGTGAGTTGCTGGAAGAGGACAGTCACTCCCTGGAGCATCACGGGCGGCTCACCGAGCCGATGTACCTCGCCCCCGGGATGGATCACTACGTTCCGATCACGTGGGACGAAGCCATTGAACTCACCGCCGATCGACTGCGGGCACTCCCGGATCCGAATCGCGCCGCCTTTTACACCAGCGGTCGTGCGAGCAATGAAGCGGCGTTCGTCTACCAGTTGCTGGCTCGACGCTTAGGGACGAACAATCTACCGGACTGTTCCAACATGTGCCACGAGTCGAGTGGCTCCGCTCTCAACGAGACGATCGGTGTCGGCAAGGGAACGGTCGACCTCGATGACATTACCGACCACGCCGAGCTGATCGTCATCGTGGGCCAGAATCCCGGCACCAATCATCCGCGCATGTTGACGGCTCTCGAACAGGCGAAGCAACGTGGCGCGCGCATCGTCTCGGCCAACCCGCTGCCCGAAGCTGGGCTCGTTCGATTCAAGAATCCCCAGAGCGTGCGTGGGCTGATCGGTGGCGGGACAAAACTTACGGACCGCTCCTTGCCCGTGCGCGTCAATGGGGACTTGGCGATGTTCGCGGGCGTTAACAAGGCGCTCTTGGCGCGCGAGGAGGCCGAGCCGGGCACGATCTTCGACCACGACTTCATCGAGACGTACTGCGACGGTTTCGACGAGGCGTGTAGGGCGTGGCGCAGTCTCCAATGGTCCGAGATCGAGTCCCAGAGCGGACTCACGCGCGAGGAGCTTGAGCACTTCGCCTCGGACGTGGTTGCGGCGAAGAGCGTCGTCGTCTGTTGGGCCATGGGGATAACCCAGCATCGCAACGCGGTGGCGACCATTCGCGAAATCGTGAACTTTCTCCTCCTACGGGGCAACATTGGTCGGCCCGGGGCGGGGCCGTCGCCGATCCGCGGACACAGCAATGTCCAAGGCGATCGCACGATGGGCATCTGGGAGAAGATGCCCGACGCGTTCCTCGACAAACTGCGAGACGAGTTCGGATTCGAACCGCCTCGCGACCACGGTTACGACACGGTCAACACCATCCGCGCCATGCGCGACGGCGCGATCGACGTATTTTTCGCGCTGGGTGGAAACTTCGTCGCCGCCACGCCCGACACCGCGGTCACAGAGGCGGCGATGAAGAACTGTGCGTTGACCGTCCTCGTCGCTACCAAACTAAACCGGTCGCACCTGTGTCACGGTCGAGAGGCGCTACTGCTGCCGTGCCTGGGTCGCACCGAACGCGACGTCCAGGCAGGGGGCAATCAGTTCGTGAGCGTCGAAGATTCGATGAGTATTGTCCACTCGAGCAAGGGACGGCTCGCTCCGGGATCGGAACTGCTCCGCAGCGAAGTCTCGATCGTGGCTGGTTTGGGCCGAGCGCTCTTTGGCGAGGACATTGGCTGGAGCGAAATGGCCAATGACTATCGAGTGATCCGTGGTCACATTGAACGAGTCGTCGACGGCTTCGAGAACTTCGAAGAACGGGTGCGTGAACCTGGAGGCTTCACCTTGCCTCGAGGTCCCCACGACTCGAGGACGTTTAAGACCGCCTCCGGAAAGGCTCGCTTCACGGTGAACGAACCGGACGCCATCAACGTTCCCGAGGGGCACCTGGTGCTCCAGACGCTTCGATCACACGACCAGTTCAACACGACGGTCTACGGGCTCGACGACCTATATCGCGGTATCAAGGGTGGCCGCAGGGTGGTCTTCGTGAACGCCGACGACCTCACCGCACGGGGCCTGCACGACGGCGACCTGGTTGATCTCGTCAGCGTCTGGTCCGACGGTGAGCGCTACGCCAAAGGGTTTCGCGCCGTGGCGTACGAGACACCGCGGGGCTGTGCCGCGACCTACTTTCCCGAAGCCAACGTGCTGGTGCCCCTTGATTCCACGGCACTGGCCAGCAACACCCCGACGTCGAAGTCCGTAATCATTCGAATTGAGCCGGCGACGTGAACTGAGAGAGAGTCGGTCCACGGACCACTCTCGAGGTCTAGTGAACGCGTTCCGTACCGGCGTACACGACCATCGACGGGTCGCGCAGGAATCCGATGAGGGTCATGCCTGACTCTTCGGCGAGGTCGACCGCGAGCGACGAAGGCGCTGACACCGCGCACAGAGCGGGGATACCCGCCATGACGGCCTTTTGGACCAACTCGAACGACGCTCGACCAGAGACCAGCAAGATCGTGGCGCGTAACGGCAGTCGCCCCTCGCGAAGTGCCCAACCAATGACCTTGTCCACCGCGTTGTGGCGACCAACGTCTTCGCGTAGGACGAGCAGCTCACCCGTTTTACCGTTGAACAGAGCGGCCGCGTGAAGCCCGCCGGTCTTCTCGAACACCTTTTGAGCGGCGCGCAGCCGATCGGGTAGCGCTACCAGCAATGATGGTGCGAGCCTTAAGGGATCATCGCGGACGTCGAAGGCTGATCGAGTCCTCACGGCGTCGATTGACGCCTTTCCGCAGAGTCCGCAAGAACTCGTCGTGAAGAACGCTCGAGCCACGCTGTCGTCGGGGGGAGCCACACCGCTGGCCAACGTGAGGTCGAGCACGTTGAATTCGTTTATCCCGTCGTCTCCTACTCCGCTGCAGTAACGCATGGCGACGAGATCCTCGGTTTTGGTGATGACGCCCTCACTCACGAGGAATCCCGCGGCCAGGTCGAAGTCGTCTCCCGGTGTTCTCATGGTGACCGCAAAGGAACGTCCACCCACTCGCAGTTCGAGTGGTTCTTCGCCGGCGAGCGTGTCACGATGACGTCGAGGGGGTTCGTCCACGGTCACGCGCGTGACGTATCGTTCTGGCGAAATCCGACTCACCTGATTCTCCTGTCCGATCGAGAACCGAGGTCCGATGACCCGTCAGTCACTTTCGAGACTTTGGCCGCGAGGCGGACTATGTTCCTCGCGGTCATTCGATCGGTCCCCGTTCATCTTGGCCCTGCCGACTCGCCAACGAACGGGCAATCTCGAGCGCGGCCACTGGACTAAGTCCAGCGGCGGCGGCGACCCAACACGTGAGCGGTGCGGCCGTTCGTTCCGACGAATGCGCGGCCACTCCCGCCAACGCGAGGATCGCCTCGCGCTCTTCGTCGCTGAGTGCCTCGCCCTTGGCCGCCGTCACGAACTCTTCAATCCAACGGAGGGCGTTGGTCATAGAAGTGCTCGCGCGCGTTGTCCGGTAGGACAACCTGTCAAGCGCTCATAGCCGTAGTCGACTTCGTCAATCGCGAAAACTTTGTGGGTCATGGGGTTTCACCGACCATTCAGCCGAAGGTTAGCAACATCGTCTGGACAAGTGAACCGGGCGCAACGCCCTCACGTCGTAGGGAGGATCATGACGTGACCAATCTAATTCTGATTCTCGGTGACGGCGATCTAAAACGTGAGCGCGAACAGATCGAACCGCCGATGGCCGTGGTTCCTTTACGCCATTTCGGGATACGACGATGTCGTAAGCGGCGTGGTCCTAAATAGCGCGGCACCGTAGTCTTTGGACCATGGACAGTCGAAGGATCTTCGCGCGTGACGCCTTTGTGGGCGCGGTCCTCACCGGTGGTTACGGTCGACGAATGGGGCGCGACAAAGCACTCCTTCCGGTGGAGGGGGTTCCCATGGCCACCCGGGTTGCTCGCGCCATGATCGAGGCTGGAGCAACGGAGGTGTTTGCCGTCGGTGGAGACGCCGAGGCTCTGAGCACGCTCGGGCTCCGGATCATTCCCGACCAGACGCCCCACGAAGGGCCGCTCGCCGGCGTCATCGCCGCCCTTCGAGCCGCCTGCGAGGAAGTCGTCGTCGTCACCGCGTGCGACATGCCGTGGATCTGCGAGAATCACGTGGCAGGAATAGTTGAGGCAATCGACAAATTCGACGTGGTCATGAGCGCCGCCGATGGTCAACTGCAGCCCCTGCACGCCGCGTGGACACGCGCTAGCCTGGAGAAACTTGAGGCAGCCTTTCATTTGGGCGAACGTTCGCCCCTCCGAGCAATTCTAAACCTCGACTATTCGGTTGTCGACTTGGGTGCTGGTTCGTGGTCAATCGATCTCGACACGGCGGGCGACGCCGCTTCGCTCACTGCGCCGCCGAATTGAGAGCGCATGAGATCAGAACGAAGAACCGGAGATCGTTGAGATCTCCGCGGCCCCTATGCCACTCGAGTCTCGATTACGTCTCACCGATCGCGTTCGAGATATCGTTCCGCTTCAAAGACACCGCCTGATTTCAAGACCGAAAGAAGTAAAGAAATCGGGGGCAGGCCAAGGTGACAACTAAAGCGACATCAGTCCCCACCGTTACTTTCTTTTGCTCGCTTTGAGCCTCCACGAGAACGTTCACCAGATGTTGGTCGTGAAGCGAATGGCCAATCACGGAAATGCTGTGAGCTTCATTATTGAGATTTTCGAATTGACTCCAACGCGACTGAGTCAGGTAGGGTAAGGGCAGTCATAACGTGGCGTGTGTAGGGACCGAAGACTCATTCGTGGCTTCGAAAATTCTGACGGGGAATTCCTGAAGTGGACCCAAGAGTGATACGTACTCAATCAAGTCAGCCCACGTACTCTCGAAAGAGGACGTGGCGGCAACATTTATTGCACTTCAAAATTGAGTGGACTTCAAGTTGTCTCCTTGCTGTGTCGCTCGTGTTGTGGGTGCTCATAGCGATGCAACTTGCGTATAAAACTAGAGCGGGGCTTCCACTTGACTTTGCAGTGTACCGAGACGCTGCCACCAATATGCTGCACGGCGGAGCCACCTACCGCGCGCACTTCACATCTATGCACCTCAACTTTACGTATCCACCCTTCGCGCTCTCATTATTTAGCGTTCTCACCATGCCGTCACCATTAGTTGTGCTGGCCATCTGGTGGTTGCTTAGTTGTGTGGCCCTGGTGGTCTTTGCAATGCTGGCGCTGAACTCACTCACTGAACTTCCCCGCCGTATTGTTATCCCCGCGTCGCTCGCCCTCAGCGGCGCCTCCTGTCTGGTGCTAGAACCGATTCGAAGCAGCATGGATTTTGGACAAATCAACTTCTTTTTGATGCTCGCCATTCTGGTGGATGTTCTCAGCGTGCGGTCATCTTCACGGGGGGTGCTGACGGGCCTCGCGGCGGCGGTCAAACTCACGCCGCTGATTTACATCACCTATTTCGCGGTCATTCGAAGTCGTGCTTCCATGCTGAGGGCCTTGGGTACTTTCGTCGCAGCGGCAGTCGTCGAGTGGCTCGTCCTTCCATCGGACTCGGTGCTGTTCTGGTTCCATCAAGCCTTTAGTCCAGGTCATAAGGGCGGAGCGATGGGCACCGCCAACCAGTCGTGGCTCGGACTCGTCGGTCATTTCTCGTCGACGTTGGGTTCGTCGACCGCCGTTGTCTGGCTCGTACTGAGCGCGGCCACCCTCCTGTTAGGGCTCTATCTCGCTAAGCGCTACGTCGCTACCGCCCGTCCCATTGAGGCTCTCCTCGCGTTGGCGTTAACGGAACTGCTCGTAAGTCCCATCTCCTGGACGCACCATTGGTCGTGGATCATTCTTTTGCCAGTGATCTTGATCGCCAAGTGGCGCCAAGATCGATGGGTCAGTGCCGCAATGCTGTTACTACTAACCGTGGCGGCAACCGCGCCGTACAGATGGCACCGATACAGCTGGTACCACCACGGACTTCTTCCCGCTCTCCTCGGCTTCTCGTTACTCTTTGCGGGCGTTGTACTCATGATCACAATGGCTGGGACGGAATGGCAACGATATAGACGGGAGCGTGCGGACTCCACTCGCGTCGAGCCACGGCTGAATTCACTTCGCCGGCCCCCTTCCGTGGTTGAATCTGAATTTGAAGGTCCTCACAACTCAAAGACGTCTCTTCCGGGCCGACAAAAGTGAAGTTTGCGTCGCGACTTGACTTGATACTTGCTCTACGACGCAAGTTGGGTCTTGGCGGTCACCTGAGTAACCGGGCCAAAAGTCCTCTATTCGTTTGGTGCGGTGCCTTTGGTCGCTTCGTCTGGAGTCACCTGGCCCATTAGTCGTAGGTGCAATCGGTCTTGTCGCCAGGATCTCGGTAAGCGACAACGACGCGAAGCGACAACGCCGTGGCTCGACGCGCCACATTTCGGGCAATGGGTTGTTTGGCGAATGCGGAGCGATTCGAACTCAATCGCTCCGCATTGAGGGCGTCTCTCGAGTCTGGGCGCGTGCTCCAGCAGGCCTTATAGACCGCCGGAACCGTTCGAAAGTAGCCTGCAGGAGTGAGTTTTTTCGAACAAAACATGGACATCTCGTCGAATCCTGAGCCCGGGAATCTCCTCGGGGCGATTTTCTCTGCCAGCCCTGATGCTGTGGTCGTTATCGATGCGAGTCACCGGATTGTTCTGACGAGTCCGGCGGTAACGACGCTTTTTGGATATCTTCCCTCAGAACTAGTTGGCGAATTAATTGACCGCCTGATTCCCGATAGTCGAAGAGACCGTCACGGTGAACATTTACGAAAGTTCTTCGAATCGCCCCACGCTCGACAAATGGGGGCTGGCCTCGACCTTATGGGCCTACGCCGAGACGGTGAGGAGTTTCCAATCGACGTAAGCCTTACTCCGGTGAGCGTTCGCGATACCCAGTACGTCGCCGCCTTCGTTCGCGACGCCCGGGAGCGCCGACGAGAGGTAGATCGACTATACGCAGTGAACGAAATCACAAAACGTCTTCTCTCCGGGTCCCAGATGCGAGACATTCTCCCACTCGTCGCTCAGAGCGCTCGTCTTCTGAGTCATTCCGACGCTGCATGGATCGTGACGCCGAGGTCGATCACCGAGTTTGAAATTGTTTCAGTCGATGGCCCTGGTACTGAACTCTTGCTCGGCATTCTCCTTTCGGCCGAGACCAGCCGTTCAGCGAAAGTAATGCACTCGGGTGCATCGGAAAGGATTGAGGATCTTTCGACAGTAAATAATGTTCTCGTGGGCATAGCGAGCCTCGACCTGGGTCCCGGCCTGTACGTACCCTTCATCGCCGACGAGCGGCGTCTCGGCACTCTCGCCCTTGGACGAATACACGGAAAACCTTCATATGAGCCCATTGATGTCGCTTTTGCGGAAGTGTTCGCTGGAGCAGCCGCGACGGCCATCGAGATGGGCGCGGCTCGCGCCAAGATCGATCGACTCAGCATCGTGGCTGAAGACGAGCGAATCGCGCGAGACCTGCACGACACCGTCATTCAAGAACTTTTTGCGCTAGGCATGTCGCTCCAAGCTACTGGCGCAACGGTAACGGGCTCTCTTGGGGAACGAATCTCCGCGGCGGTCGAGAGCCTTGACGACGTGATCAGACAGATTCGCAATACGATTTTCCAGCTTCCCGGTCGAACTGAAGCTGCCAGAGGGCTCCGAGATGAGATGATGAGGCTCGCCGACAGTTTTCATCAGGAGTACGGCGTCCTTCCGCGAATAGCGTTTCATGGTCCGATTGACTTTTCCGTCTCAGAGTTAGTAAGCGAGAACTTGCTTCACGTATTCAGTGAAGGACTGTCCAATGTCGGACAACACGCGCACGCTTCGAAAATTGAAGTGATCCTGGCGGTGAAAGACGAATGGCTTTCTTTCTCACTCATCGATGACGGTGTCGGAATTGCGGACGGGCCCTACGCTGGCAACGGGATTCGAAATATGTCCACCAGAGCGGAGAATCTTGGCGGGACATGCACCGTCGCTCGCAGAAGCCCGAAAGGCTCAATTGTGGAGTGGCGGGTCCCACTCTCGTCCTGAAAGTGAAAAATGCGCAGCCAGCGACTGAAATACAGTCACAGCGGTCGTTGCCTGCATTGAGCGAAAAGCGAGCGCCATGTCCTTCTAGGAACCACTTAGTTCACCGCAACCGGCTCATCTGCCCTTGAGCTCACCACGGTTGCCCCGATGATCGTAGAAGGAGACGCTGGCCAAGCCTTCGATGCGATCTTGATGACGTCGACTGCTCCACTGACCTCCGTTGCCACAATGTCCAGAGAATCGACATTCCCGACGTCCACCGTTGATGAGTGGCGCTGGCGATAACCAGATATCAGCCCATCGACGCCAATCCAACTTGAGGTCCGCCACGTGGCAAGAATCACGATGGCAAAGAGTGCGTAGAACGCGCATACACTCGCCTTTCCGGACATGACGTAGGTGAAGAGGAGCAGCAAACTAGCGAGTGCGGCGATACGCGTGACGAGTCCCAACGCGAGAGCAACTCCGATAGCGAATTCCGAGACGGCGATGAGAATTACGATCCAGCTTGCGTTAGGTACCACGAAACTGTGTAGAAAAGTTGCCCACCAGCTGTACGCCGCCACGCCGTGAGAGGCAAATCCCGCAACGCCAGCGCCATTGTTAAGGAGAAATGCGGGATTCTCAGCTCCCCACAGTTTTGCCGTGCCCGCCTGGATCCACATGACACCCAACCAGATTCTCATGGCCGTCCAACCAACCGCCATCACCTTGGAACGGTGCACCCACTCCAAAAAGCGTGGTGTATTGATCGCGGATGGTTCTCCGAGGAGTTCACGAATGTCTTCCCTGGAACTCACCTCCTTTCCGGTCTCTCGTGAGATCTCAACGCCATCTTGAGGTGCTTCTCCTTCCTTCGATAGGAACAAATGTCAGAGATTTTGCGTTGTCGATTCCCTTGAGAGATTGAATTCTGTGTCCCGTCGAGAGTGACACTTCTCGCTGTCGCACTTTGGCGCCAGCTTCGTAGGAACGAAACGACGGGGCCAGCGGATTAAAACCCGCGTCGGCTGACCCCTGCTTGAGCGCTTCAGAATCTATCTACGCTTTGAAGCAGTGTTGGCCGGTCCCGAACATTGAGTGTTGCGACGAGCCCGTGGGGCCAAGAGTCCGACACTTGTGATGTTGAATGTGGGACACAAAATTCGCTTTCAAATGAAGCGATATCACTTTTGCAAGAATATGTCCGTCTCGCGGATCACCGTCTAGTCTTGAAACTCGGTCAGAGTGAGGGCCCCCAGCATCGTGTCGAAAGTTGGCGTAACTGCTATTCGGGTCCGGAGAAACTCCTGCGCTGGCGCTCGGCGACGCGCACCGCGAATACCGCCGCCTCTGTGCGGTGTTTCATTCCCATCTTCATGAGGAGATTCGAAACGTAGTTCTTCACGGTTTTCTCGGCGAGAAACATGGTGCTGGCGATTTCGCGATTAGTTCTACCTTGCGCAATGAGGTCGAGAATACGTCGCTCCTGTGGCGACAGAGGCTTGAGTCCTTCATCGTCTAGGTCGCGACCAAGTCGAGCCCGAGCTTGAGCCACGGTTTTGGGGTCAAGGAGTGACTCTCCCCGTGCAGCTCGACGCACTGAAGTGACGAGATCGTTACCTTGAATCTCTTTCAGCACGTAACCCGACGCGCCGGCAATCACCGCGCCAAGATACGCCTCATCATCCGCGTAAGACGTCAGCATGAGGCACGCGATCTCCGGCGAAGCGGAGCGGATTTCGCGACAAATCTCAATCCCGTCGCCGTCGGGGAGGCGAACGTCAAGTAGCACAACGTCCGGGTGCTTCTCGGGAATTAGAGCCAGAGCTTCGTCCTCGCGGCTGGCTTCTCCGACGACCTCAATGTCTCCCTCGCTTTCAAGCAACCCTCGGACGCCCCGGCGCACAACCTCATGATCGTCAACGAGGAAAACACTTAGCATCGTGGCTCCTTGAGAACCGAGACGTAGCCGACGCCGCTTGATCCGGGATTGCCGTACCCACTGCAGTAGTCGTCGAAAGGTCCAATCGATCCGTCTATCGCTCGAGATGGCGCCAATGGTCGCGGCATGGTCTTTCTCCTCTTTGCGCGATCAGGTTTCCGTCGCGTCACCTTTCTAACTCGCTGGCGTTAGCCCGCGGTAGGGACTTTTGGCCCTTCTTTCCGGGGAACGACCGCGTTGACGTCGTCGGAGGGGAGCCGACATTTGACACCGCGTTTCTTACTTCACAATCAATGCGAAGAATTCGTCGCGAGACCGATCGTCTTGACAATGGATTAGAAGTTGCGTGCGGCGCTTCCATCTGACTGGATCGAAAGATGGTGGCGCCAAGACCACACGAAGGCAGGAAGGAGATGGCTACTAAACCAACTTTCCATGGAAAACGGAAGCTGCGTCGACTAGCGCAGATCGAACAACAATCTCGCCTCGACCTGACCTTTTTCGAGTTCGTCAAGAGCCTCGTTTACTTGATTGAGTTTTCGCGATTCGCGAACGACGCGCGTTCGACCGTCCGCGTGGAGTTCGAACATCTCAGCGAGGTCGACTCTGGTTCCCACAAGCGAGCCCACGACCTTGATGCCGCGGAGTACGGTTTCAAAGATCGGCAGAGGCATCACGTTGTCCTTGGGCAGCGCGACCAAGAACTCGCTGTTCGCGACGTCACTCGTTCCAGTCCCGGAGACGTTTCTGGAGTTTCTGCGTGGCGAACAGTGAGTTGCGAGGGGGAGCGGGGTAGGGCGCAAAAGATGAACTTGCGTGAGGGCCTACAGATCGAAGCGCCGCGTTGTGGCACCGAGCTCGCTGCGGTTGGCCTATTAACCCTCGAAGTCGACCAGCACCGCGGCGCCACTGAATCGTTCGTGCGCGAGATCGTTAAGAGCGCGGTCGGCCTCGGCAAACGGATAGGCATGCACAGTTGACTTGATCGCAATTCTCGCGGCGATCTCGAGGAAGTCCCGCCCGTCTTGTCGTGTGTTCGCGGTGACACTGCGCAACGTCCGCTCTTGGAAGAGATGACGTTCATAGTTGAGCGTCGGAATGTCGCTGAGATAGATCCCGGCCACCGCAAGTACGCCGCCACGATCGAGTGAGGCGAGGGAGATGGGCACAATTTCGCCCACGGGGGCGAAGAGAATGGCGCCGTCTAAGAGCTCTGGGGGCGGATCGCTCGTGTCGCCAACGCTTGAGGCCCCAAGGGCGAGAGCGAGTTCGCGCGACTCAAGCGAACGGGTCATCACGTGGACCCGCGCTCCTTCAGCGATCGCGATCTGTGAGGTCAAGTGCGCCGAGCCTCCGAAGCCGTAGATCCCGAGTCGACCGCCCGTTGGCAGTTCCGTCCGACGAAGGGCTCGATAACCAATGATGCCTGCACAAAGCAGCGGCGCTACCGCGACGTCGTCGTAGCCTTCGGGCAGGCGGTAGACGAAGTCCTCGTTCACGATCACGAACGTCGCGTAGCCGCCGTCAATGTCCCACCCGGTGAAGACTGGTTTGAGACAGAGATTCTCCCGGCCGGTGAGACAGTAGGGGCAGGCGCCGCACGTGCGCGCCAACCATGCCGCGCCGACGCGCTCACCGCGACGAAAAAGAGACGACCCCGGTCCAAGCTCGTCGACCACACCGACGATCTCGTGACCGGGCACCACGAGCGCACGGCGCGGCGCTAGGTCGCCTTCGGCCAGGTGCAAGTCTGTTCGACAGACTCCGCACGCGACGACGCGAAGTCGCATTTGGCCGGGACCCGGAACCGGCGTGTCGCGTTCGACCAGAACAAGCGGATGATTGTCGATGGGTCCGGGCGTCTTGACCGCCCACGCGCGCATTGTTGAACTCACGTTTCACCTCCGGCCGCTGAGAGCAGCAATTCCTTCAACTTTCGACGATACGTCCTTCGCGAACAGGGACAAGGGCCCACGCCGCAGAAAGTGACTTTTGACCCTGGTGCGCGTTCGAAAAGAGCGCCAAACTCAGAACAAGTGGCATACGCCACGCACAATATTGGAGGTTGCCATGACGGATCTATTGGTGGTCGAATCGGTCGCGAAGGTGAACGCGGCGGACAACGTAAAGGTGTTCATCGCCCCCGGACTCGAGGGAAGTTTTGTCTCGCTCAAGCCGCGATACGAGAACTTCATCGGTGGCGAGTGGGTGCCGCCCATCAAGGGCGAGTACATGAACGACGTGTCGCCGGTGAACGGCAAGGTGTTCTGCGAGGTCGCGCGTTCGACGAAGGAGGACGTCGAGTTGGCGCTCGACGCGGCGCACCGCGCCCGTCAGAGTTGGGGCGAGACGTCGCTCGCCGATCGCGCGAAGGTACTGAACAAGATCGCCGACGTGCTCGAGGCCAATCTCACCATGCTGGCAATTGCCGAGAGTTGGGAGAACGGTAAGCCGGTTCGCGAGACGCTCGCGGCGGATCTGCCCCTCGCCGTCGATCACTTTCGCTACTTCGCGGGCGCCACGCGCTCACTCGAGGGTCGCACGACCGAGATCGACAAGGACACTGTGGCGTTTCACTTCCACGAGCCGCTCGGCGTCGTTGGCCAGATCATCCCCTTCAACTTTCCGCTCCTCATGGCGGCGTGGAAGATCGCCCCGGCCCTAGCCGCCGGTAACTGCACCGTCGTCAAGCCGGCTTCGCCGACGCCATGGTCGATCCTGAAGTTCGCCGAGTTGCTGGAGGGAGTAGTGCCGGCTGGCGTCATCAATATCGTCACCGGCCCCGGGGCGGAGATTGGTAAGGCTCTCGCCACGAGTCCCCGTATTGCCAAGATTGGTTTCACGGGCGAGACCACGACTGGTCGGCTCATCATGCAGTACGCGGCCGAGAACATCATTCCATCGACGGTCGAACTCGGTGGCAAGTCGCCCAACATCTTCTTCGCCGACGTGATGAACGTCGACGACGAATTCTTGGACAAGGCAGTGGAGGGATTGGTGCTGTACGCCTTTAACAAGGGCGAAGTCTGCACCTGTCCCTCGAGGGCGCTCATCCAAGAGTCGATCTACGACAAGTTCATGGAGCGCTGCCTAGCTCGCATCGCGAAGATTACCCAAGGCAACCCCTTGGACACGACGACGATGATCGGACCACAAGTCTCCACCCAACAGTTGGAGAAAATAGAGTCCTACGTCGAAATCGGCAAGCAAGAGGGCGCGCAGGTCCTCATCGGCGGCGAGCCCACGCACGTAGGAGGCGAGTTCGAGGGCGGTTACTACTTCCAGCCCACCGTGCTGAAGGGTCACAACAAGATGCGCGTCTTCCAAGAGGAGATCTTTGGACCGGTGCTGGCGGTGACAACCTTTACGGACGAAGCTCAGGCGCTCGAGATCGCTAACGACTCTCTATACGGACTGGGCGCGGGCGTGTGGACGCGTGACGGCAACTTGGCCTACCGCATGGGGCGCGGCATCCAAGCGGGGCGAGTGTGGACGAACTGTTACCACCTGTACCCCGCAGGCGCAGCCTTTGGCGGATACAAGATCTCGGGTATTGGTCGGGAGAACCACCAGATGATGCTGGAGCACTACTCACAGACGAAGAATCTCCTGGTGAGTTACAGCACCAAGCCGCTGGGGTTCTTCTAAAGACGCAGTCGCATGACGGGCCCACTAGAGCTGCCGGGTGTCGACGCAACAGCTTCGGCCCGTGAAGCTATCGCTGACCTGGTGAGCGGTGGTGGGCCCGTCATGTTTTTTCAATCCGGCGGGTGTTGCGACGGAAGCCTCCCGATGTGCTTTCGCCAAGGTGAGTTCGTCATCGGCGATTACGACGTGCTCCTCGGCGTCGTCGACGATTGTCCGTTCTACATCGATCATCGACAGTATGAAGTGTGGAAGGGCACGCGACTTACCTTGGATGTTGGTGAAGGCGAGCCTGAGGGCTTCTCTCTTCCAGCCGGTCGAGACCGACACTTCATCGTGCGAAGTCAAGTATGCGAGGTGCCCCCACGTGGTGCGGTCTGAGTCGACGGGTCCGACGACGGGTTCGCGCGAGGAACAGCGATTAGGTCCGTCCCTCCACGCTCGTGGGAAGAAAAGTGAACTGACTACAAGATCTTCGAAGTCTGCCTGCGGGGTCGCTGGGCGCTGTCAGCGATCAGCATAACTCGACGGCACGACGACGACCGGCGTGGTGGCGTGTTCGGTTACTTCGAGACTCGTACTCCCTAGAAGGAGTCCGACGCGCTTTCCGTGACCCCGTGCTCCCACGACCAACACGTCGGCGTCGATCGGTGGAGCGGCGGTGCGCAACAGCACCGAGCACGCGTCTCCATCGTCGACCAGCCATCGAAGGCGAGCCTCATCGAATCCACACTCCCTCGCTAGCGCAAGGAGGGCGGGCGGCGCCTCGTCGCGTGAGAATCGATTTTGCAGGTGCTCGAGCAGCCCGGTCGCGTGCACGACGGTGACGTTGGCATTCGTCGCATCCGCTAGGTGCAGGGTCCAGCGCACGGCAGTCTCTGAATCTGAAGAGCCGTCATAACCCACGACAATCGTTTGCAAGCGTTTCACGGTGCGGTCTCCTCTTCTTCGGTCGAGTGCAACATCTCGAGCGCCGCGAGACGCTCGCGCTGTACTCGCGCGACGTGGTCGGCGCCGGGTCCTCCGCTGGAGAGTTTCTCAGCTTCATGAGTTCGCCCGAGGATCGAACTCAAGGTCGCGTGGACGGAAGAACGCAACGCGTCGAGGTCGTAGCCACCCTCGAGGAACATCGCTAGGCGACCTGGGCGTGGAGCGAAGGCCGCGACGCTACGCGCCATCTCGGCGAAATCGCCACTGGTGAGCTGAAAGTCGGCCATCGGGTCCAACCGATGGGCGTCGAAACCGGCCGAGACCAAGACCCAGGTCGGGCTGAACGCGTCAATGACGGGCTCGGCGATGTCGTCGATCGCCTGACGAATGACGTCACCAGTGGCCCCGGCCGGTAGCGGAATGTTGACGGTGCGATCGATCGCGTGCCGACCGCCGACTTCGCCCGCAGAACCGGTACCCGGAAACAGCGGCCATTGATGAGTCGAGACGTACAGAACGTCGGGTTCATCCCAGAAGATCTGCTGCGTGCCGTTACCGTGGTGCACGTCCCAATCGACGATCAGTACCCGTTCGCCCTGGCTGAGCAGTGCCGCCGTGGCCACGGCGACGTTGTTCAAGAGGCAGAATCCCATCGCGCGGTCCGCGAGCGCGTGATGTCCAGGTGGTCGGGCCGCAATGAAGCCAACGCCCTCGTTACGACGCTGCAGTTCCGCGATTACCGCGAGTCCGGCACCGGCTGCGTACGTGGCGATCGACCACGAGTAGAAGGTGGCGTAGGTGTCCTGATCGATGTCGCCACCACCGGCGTAGCAAAAGCCACCAAGTTCATCGAGATAGCCACCGTCGTGAACGCGAGCGAGTTCGGCGCGCGCGGCGGTGTAGGGGGGAACAACAATAAGGTCGCTGCCGAGATGAAGGTCGGCGACGCCAGCCATGGCCGCCCTGAGACGATCGGGTCGTTCCGGATGCCCGGGGTCCTCGTGGCCTGAATCATCGTACGCCCCGTTGACCACAAGGACCATTATTTAGATCCTTCCAGCACGGTGTTCATCTCGCAACGCCATGCTTTCGCTGGTTGGCTCGATCGAGAAGTGCACGCTGATCTCTCCGTTCGAGATCGTCGACGTCACCGGGAAGCCCGAGTGTCCAAAGACTGAGATCATGTCGCGATTTCTTACCAAGATTTCGGCGGTGAACGTGGTGATGCCCCTTGCCCAGGCAGCCTCGGCGAGGTAGTCAAGAAGATGACGTCCGAGTCCCAAGTGCTGGTAGTCGTCCCTGACAACGAAGGCAACTTCCGCCTTGGTTGTCAGAGGATAACGCTCGTAGCGTCCCACCGCAACGAGGTCGTCGCCGTCTTCAATCACGAGGGCCAAACGATCAACGTAGTCGACCTGGGTGAGGTGACCGACTTCATCGTGCGAAAGTTCTGGGTGCACCGAGAAGTACCGTCGATAGATGGAGTCTGACGATAGTCGACGATGGAACGCGACGAGTTGTTCGCCGTCGTCACTTCGAATGGGTCGTAGACGTAGCGTCGCACCCGTGCGAACGATGATGTCGGTCTCTAATTCGTCCGGGTAACGCCAGAGGACGAAACGATCTCGCATCGGCGCGCCGCCTCCGCTCCCACCTCGCGACGAGCCGGGACTATCGCTCACGACGCCGCCTCGCGCCCGATAGAACGGTCGGTGCGGGTGTCACGACCACTCCGGTCGGACAATGGCAACGAGCACCGTGGCGCAGCGCACAGCACTCCGGTGTCGATTGTCTCAAAGGACGCTCGCTAAGTCGCCACGACTCCCTCGCGGACCCGACTGCCGTCGAGCGACACCCTCGCGCGCCTCCGAGGGTTTGGTGGCCCCTTTGCACCAACGACATGGCTCTATCATCCCCTCGTCGATTGCTCACGACTAGGGGCGATGGGCCCTCATCACCGAACACGAACGCGAGAATGTGACCTTCGCCCCTAGTCGTGAGCAATCGACGAGGGGATGATGGAGCCATGTCGTTGGTGCAAAG
>CABEBJ010000042.1_pt1 | contig 26240 bp, 28 predicted proteins | sample 3132571 | NCBI WGS metagenome assembly CABEBJ01 (sample SAMEA5534345, study PRJEB31848) | metagenome | biome: tundra; feature: field; material: soil | place: USA | collected 2013-05 | depth 0.45 m
GTCCGTACGTCTTCATCGCCTTGAGGACGGTCTGACAGAACGAACTGCAGGTCGAAGCAGGCAGCGAAAACGATGAGTTCAGTCGAAAACGTGCGCCCATGGGCGGGCAGTTGGCGTTGGACTGTCCCGCTTCGTGCCGGGCGGGCCAAAGGTAGGACTGTTGCGTGCACTGGGCCGTGAAACGAATCGCGTGATTCATCGCACCCGACGCGACCTCGTCATAGTTGACGAGGCCCGGAAGAATCGGCAGACCCGCGGCGTCGGCCGAGGTGAAGCCGGCCGGTCGAAGCGCGTTCGAGTTAAGGTTCCAGATCGCCCCGGATCCCGCGTCGGATCGGCCCCTAGCTCGATAGTGCGTGTCGTACGTTTCGAAGAGCGTGCACGCGGCTGAGGTCGCTGATCTTGTGGGATCCACCATGATCGCGTGACGATCGGAGCCACCTTCAACGGGGGTATTTGCCGCGAGTGGGTAGGCACCCCGGTTGCTCTCCGAGGCGTAGAGGAACGTGATACGGGTGAAGACCGTTCGCGCGGGGACGATGAGCCAAGGGATCCCGTAGGGCTTCTTAGGGTTCGACGAAGGTCCGTAGTCCGGGTGCAGCAGCGTGGTCGACGCGCCCATGGAACTGAGCCAGGTCGCGCTGTTGGCATCGACCGGGAGTCCGGTGATTGGAGTGTTCCACACGTTGTCCGCTGGAAAGACGGGACACTTCGTTCGGGGCAACGTCGTCCTCGACGACGGCTCGTCGTGAGAAGACGCCGCGCTCGTGTGACGGGTCAATGCCGAAGCGATGGGCACGTTGAGAGCAGTCGTACCAATGAGCACCATCGCGCACACGGCGACGACCGCGCGTGGTGTTCTACGTGCGAACATCAGCGCCAGCCAGCTTGCGGACCATCACGAGAAGGCGGACCGTTCGATCAGGGCCCGGAGTGGTTCGACGTACTCGCGCTCGGTACGCAGGTACGAGCCTCGGATCACGGTCCACGCGCGGATGCGAAAATCATCGAGTCCCGCGTCCACGAACGCGGCGATGCGCCGCTCCGTCTGGGCGCCGTCCTCCAGTCGATTCCCGATCGGATTCCAGAGAAACGACGATACGTCGTACTCGCGGTCAGCGAGGTACGGCTTGGGATCGATCGCGGCGTAGCGCTCGCCGGTGCGAAGGATGTTGTGGTGGTGAAAGTCGCCGTGCACGAGCCAGTCGCTAGCGCCGCCGATCTCCGCGAAGAGCTCGCGAGCGAGCGCCACGAGCTCGCCGCCCTCGCGCTCCGCTTCGTCGAGCCAGCGCGACACTTCAGGCTCGACCGAGCGAAACGGCGCCGTCGCCGGGCGCCACAGGCGTAGCGCGAGATCGACCGCGATCGCCGTCGCCTCGTCGTCGGGAAGTTGGGAGAGATCGTCGCCGGGAACGGCCCGCTCTTCGAGCAGCACTCGCCCCGAGCGGCGCAGCAAGCGAACCGCGCCGTCGCCGCTCCAGAGTTCGAGGGCGTCGCCTTCGTGCATCGACTCGTCGTCGCCCTCCCACGCGGATTTGATGACTCGACGCTCGCCCACCGGCGCTACGAAAGAAACGTTCGAAAGCGCAAAGGGCGCTCCCAACTCGAGCCCCCACTCGACGGCGCACGCTTCCGCGGCCTTCCGGGCGGCGGAGAGATCCACCATTGGCTCGAAGCGAGCGTCCACCGCGCCAGCCTAAGTCTTCCCTTCATGGACGTGAAGCGGACGAACTCGTCGAAGAAACGATTTGATCGTTGGTACAAATGCCGCCTCCACTTCAACCAAGAACGCGCCGACGGCGCCGGTGCAGAGGACGAGCCTTGCTCGTGGAGTCAGCTTGACACGGCTACGACGTTGCCGTATCTCTTCGTCGAGCTTCGAGCTTCAATCATCGTTGGGATCATTCGAGTCAGCGGCGGCGCCATCGATCATTCGCCTCAAGCTCTTCAGGCGCCTTTTCTCGATCCGCGCGATATCGAATCGACTCTTCCGTTTCGAAAGGGCCACACTTTCTTCGAAGCTGCGCTCGATCTCAATCTTCGAGTTCGCCTCATCGCTCTTGGCACCTCGAGCGTCATCACTTTCGCCATCCAATGGCTCTGTGGGCATTACACGCTCCTCATTCAGTGAGTCCGTTAGTCGATGACTGAATGCTACGAGACAGTTCCATCCCTTTCCATGAGGGTTAACCCCCAGAAGTGATGTCCCCGGGCTTGGAAACTCAGGTTTCCCCTTGATAACTGGATAACGGCTCCCCGTAAGAATCTCCGAAGCATCGCTAGCCCCGGACCAATCGAACTGAAGATAGCAACGGCGAGACTCCCTCGAGAACGGATCTCGTCGACCAGCGCTCGCGGCGCGTTGTGTGACGAGCGACCTGCGCCGCGGTCCATCTTCGTCTGAAAGGTAGGGAGTTTCGTCCAGTCGCGCGTACGACCTTGTACTCATGTTCTGCGCGGTCGACTCCGTGGTTGATTGCGCTTTGGCGAGTTCTAGGCTTCTTGAAGTGACAAGAAATTGGCCCGTTTTAAGCGTCGCAATTGGAACGGTTCTGGCCTCCACTCTTATCGTGGTGGCCGAAGGACCCGAAGCCCATTCATCGGTCGCATCGCAGTCGCAGTCCTTAATGAACGCTGCTTACGCACCCCTGTCAAATTCCGCACGCAGCGCATTGGACGTACGTTTCGTCGCACTTCGAAGCTCAGAGTTCGCCACCGTCCGGGTGACGGCGCCCGATGCCGTTTCAACGGCTGAAGTCGGGCTTGACCCAATGCCCTCGGGAACCAATGTCTCAGTTTCACTCGGAGGTCTCACTGACAAAGAAGAGATAGTCCACGACTGGATAGGAACAAAGTCATGGATTCCCAAAGCGATACCCGCGTACGTGATCACGATGTCTGGCTTGCACGTTCAGTCCTTGGGCCCGGGCGGTGCGTTTAATCCTGAGGAGATCGTTGTCGTCAACGCGAACAGCGGCAACGTTGTTGAGACGGTTTCGTATCGTTGAAAGACCCGTTCGTCACGCGTGATCCAGTTTCACCAACATTGGGGAGTTTCGAGTGAGGGTTCTAGTTGGAGTCCCGTAGCAACAGGTCGGGAACCACCCATGGGCGACTGCCCATGGACCAAGTGCTAGGTAAGCGAACTGGTCTTTCAACTGAAGGAGAACCTTTCAGAAGAGTCGACTATTGATAGACATCACGTCGGTGTCCAATTGTCACGACCACGATCAAAAGTATCCCGTCGTCGATTGTGTAGGTAATTCGGTAGTCACCAACCCTGAGTCGGTACGCGGGACGTCCGCGAAGTGGCCGGGACGCTGGCGGGCGAGGATCTTGTGCGAGGAGCGCGATCGCTCCCTGTAGGCGTGGCTGGACCGAGCGATCAATCTCGCGAATGTCGCGCAGCGCCGCGGGTCTGAATTCGATTCGGTAGTCGCTCACGACCAGCCAAGGTCACTCTTTACTTGCTCCCACGGAATGTTGTTACCTTCCTCGGCCAGAGCAGTGTCAAACGCCGCAATGTCTTGCGACTCCTCAAACGCGTCAAGCATTTCGTCATAGTGTCCGGGACTGACCACGACGGCGACGCGACGACCGTAGAGTTCAAGCACGACGGGTTCCGTTTGCGACATCTCGACTACTTCGGAAAGTTTCTCGCGTGCTTTGCTGACAGAGATTTTGCTCATATCACTATTGTACAACACACTTGATAGTCTTGTACAATTAGGGTCGGAGACCCAACGTGGCATTAGGTCGCGTGCCTCACACAAGCGACTACGGGCGCGAAAGACTACGGCACGCCGGACACGGCGTCGGAACCCGAAGTCGAATCACAACGATTAGATGATTCACCTTTGGTGGGTCGGACCCACCTGTCGCTAACTGGACGACGCAATTGAAATGGTGACTTTACCGAATCCGCCCAACTGCACATTCGCTGCACCAATGCACTCAGAAGACGACGCGGAAAACTTGACCTTCTGAATCGCTGGCAATTTTAGGGTGGATTTGAAACTCTTGTCACTTTCGCCGCCACTCTTTGTGCCGCAACCCATGGTCCTTTGCACCAAGCCACTCAGCGCTGGCTTGGACCTGAGCGAGAGTTCAATCTTTTTAGGACTGTTACCCTGACCACTCGTCTCGGCGACGGCGTACGAACCCGATGCGTGCCCCGAACTAACGACACGCCAGTGCGTCGAGGCACCCGCACTCGTCACGACCAGGCTCGAACCGACCAGAGCAAACGAGCTGACAAGAATAAACAGTCTCCCAGTTAACCGCGTCACGGTCCCCCTTGCTTCGCTCGAACCTACTCCGCCCGAAATCTCGAACACCGTACTGTCACCTCCACGACGTCGCACACTGCGGGTAAGTAATGAAACCGGCCCCGTCAGACCGCTTTACATTGGGGGAACCTGAGAGATGACGCGACGTCGCATCGTATCGGTCGTTTCTTGCAGACTCTTTCGAGAATCGCCTAGGAAACGCGAGCATTTTTTTGCAGTGAAACTGTCCGGTGTCGTCAACCCGCGGCAACTTCTCGTATCAAGCAGTGCCCACGAGCGTTAGGAACCTAACCGAAATCGAGCACCGATACCATCCGTTGTTGGCAGGTGAATCGAACGACGACCTGGGTATCGACGTTGGGTACACGCCTCGAGTCGCGCGAACTAGCTCCCGAGATTTCGGTGTTGGATCAACTCGATCCACGTAACCTTCGAGGGCGGACCAGCAATCCCACCTTCGGCGAGCGCTGAACTGAGACGGCGGCTCATAAACGCTTCCTGGTCTTTGACCGAGTTCCACACTTCGGTCACCACGAAGTGGCCGTCTTCTCGTAGACCCGCCGCATGAGAGATCATTCCCTCAGGCCAATCACCTTCACCGCTCTCCACGTCGATTCCGAGGGCCTTGTTGACCGCGTAGTACTCCTTCGCCGTCACTCCCTCGAACTCCAAGATCAATTCAGCTGCCATGACCCTCCCCTTTCCAGAGTGGTTGTGCCGTACGACACACGTGTGAGTGTTGCACATCTACGTCGATCGTGCCACTGAGATTTTCTGCACTTGCGGAGCGTGGTTGAGAATGGCACCGTGAAGGAGACCTCAGAGAAAAGACCGGACGGGACCGGTGCCCGAACTCGTGGTCGCGAGGGATCCGGCCCGTCGTTCTACCAGGGCGAAGACGTGATTCTCAACCTGGAGAGGTACTTGGTGCTAACAGTGCAACCTCGAAAGCGGCACGTCGTGCATGCTCGATGACGAAGTGGCGTTGTTCGGGTAGTTCGACTCGCTCCAGATCAGATCGGACCGGTTCACGCGTAGAGAGCCAACGGTACTGGATGACGTGGATGACCTGGGTGACGCGAAGATCCTTGGGACCTGGCACCACGACGTCGCGGCGGCGCCGAGGCGAAAAAGCTCCTGGCGTTGGCCCGACGGCGTCGTCACCGACGCGAAGATCGATCCGTCAGGAGCCAGCACGAAGGAGTTATCCATGGGGGCGTTGTCTGGTCCGTAGTTCATACCGGGAATCAAGGGCAGCGCGTAGTACGACCAGGTCGTACCGGAATTCGTCGATCGAAGTAGTGAGTACTGCGAGGACGGATCGAGCAACAACAGATCCTGGTTCGACGTCACGGCGAGCTGTTGGGAGAAGCAACTGTTGACCGTCGTCACCCAGGACGACGTGGTCCACTTGACCCCCGAGAGCGCCGTCACGTTCGACGGGCCCAGCAGGAGCGGCTGCATCGAGCCGTTCATGGCACAGTTGCCCCACTGATAGGGGCCGAACGTCGCGCACGGTCCGGTGCTCGGACAGCCGAGCGTCGTAGGCGCCCAACTCGCACCGCCGTTGGCGGTGACTTCAGCGCGCACCAAGCCGTTGGAGGTGCCCGGTGGAGCTCGGCGTCGGTTGGAAAAGTAACTGTTCAGCCCGGCAAAGAGTGCCAGCACACTGCGTCCTTCGGTTCTGAAGCCAGCGAAATCCTCTAACGAAGTGCCCGGCGGCGTGGGCACGGTACGCCAGACGGCTCCACTGTCAGTGGTGTAGAGACCCGCAATATAGACGGGTGGCGCGCCCAGGCCGGACGCAGTGTTAAATCCGGCGTAGACGGTGGCCGGGTATCGCTGATCGAGGAGCACGGTGGCGCACTGAGGATCTGCCGACGGAGAAGAAAAGATCTTGAGAACGGTCCCCGCCAACGCCGCCCGGGCGCCAACGGTGGGAACCGTAATCTCTGTGGGTCCACCGGTGATGTCAAGGCCCGTCGTCTGGCACCAAGCGATGAGGTTGGCGTTGCTCTCTGGGTTGACCGCGGACGGACCGGCCCACGTCGACGACAGAAGGCGAACGCGGCCCAGGTTGGCCCAGGTCTTGCTCGCCAAGACTCGCAAAATCTTGGGAGCCAGCACCACTTCGTAACCCCCGCTCTTTTGGGTTCGGTTGTACGAGAGAGATTTGTACGTCAGATCCTTGTTCGCTTGCGCGACGGAGAGGTCGTAGCCGGAAGGTTGGCCGATAATCGACTGAAGGGGCGCCCACCCGGTCACCTTCACTTCGTCGCCCACCGACGTCGCCGGGGCGCTTAAGCGCAACGTCTCACAGCGCTGTCCCCTCCCACACCTCGCGGACTTGGGAGCGTTCAACTGAATCGTGGTCCGCGCCTCGGCGGGGGTGTAGTCGCACCCCGAAATCGATCCAAGGCACTGTATGCCCACTTCGTAACTGCCTGACTGCAACGGATGCACCGACACGCCGCTAGTGCTACTAACCAGCCACGCCGTATCGGGCACCACAAGTTTGGTGTGAAAGGTCCTAGGTGATGACCAGTGAAGTTGAACGGACTCTTGAAGGCCCGTCCGACAGCCGTCCCAACAGAGATTGGCCAACGTTGTTTTCTGCGCCGGCGGTTTGCTCATGTACCGGCCCGTCACCGACACCGTTTCTCCGGGCGTCGCCGTTCTTGGACGCAACGACAACGAGATGTCGCCCTTGGGGATTGGTGGCGAGATCGTCGTGGTGGGAGCACCAGACACCTGTGCTGAGTTGATTAAGTACGTCTGCAGCGCGACCACGAGTGACGAACTGTTCAGGGCGGGTATCCGAAAACAACCCGTGACGTCGCCGTTGAAGGACTGTTGTACGAAGCCGTCACTCGATGGACACAGTGAACTTGGATCGACGCTCGCATTCGGAGTGATAGTTCGGTTCGAGTGAGCGGACGCGGTACCGTCCTGGGGAGAACCACAGCTCGCAAGAAGAATCGCCGCTGCCGTGAGCACGACTCCACTTTGGATCACGGCCCTGGTTCGGAGCATTCTCAAGTCCTGCATCGCGTAACTCCACGTGGTATCGGTCTCGCTGTTGGGGCTTCGAGCGAACTGCGAAACGACCCCAGTGAAGTTGCCCCCATGACGGCGCCACTGACTTCTCGCCCCCAGTCAACCACGTCGAACCACACCTTCATGAAACTACCTTGAAAGCGTTCGGAAGAGTTGCGCACGAACATCCGAGAGAGGTTCTCGAAATGTGGCGTCGGCGGTGTGCCGAGCTATTCGTCATCGAGATCGACCAAACGAGGAGTTACGCCGACGAGTCGGTGTCGACGGGCTCGAAGATTGGTGCTGCAACGCAGTCGGTACGCCACGGGTGTAGAAACCTATGGTGAAAATAAAGTTGGACTTGCACGATATCTACAACCGAGGGGAAGACCTCGATCGTGCGCTGCGAAATGTCATCGACGAGGCGATCGAGAAGAAGGCTCGGTTGGTGGAGATTATCCCCGGGAAGGGTAGCGGCCAGTTAAAGAAACGAGTTCTGCGTTTCCTGGATCAGAAGGAGATCAAGGTTCTCTACCATCGCGTCGAGAAGGACTCGCACAACTACGGCAGGGTGTTCGTCCATTTCCGACCGAAGTGAGATTCAGGTCTTCAACCGAGGGACTGGGGATCCACCCCGATGCCGCCGTAGGCACTACTCTCGTACGCGGCGAGCGCTACGCGCAGGACTTGCGTCGCTTCCTCAGCTCCCCACCAGAGCGGGCCTTCACCGTGATGCAGCCAACGAAGCCAGTGACGACCGGAGTCGCGAAAGCTACTCGCCCAGTCGTCATCGAGCGCGTGAAACGCGCGCGTCTCTCCGTCGAGGTAGATCTCGAGACTGGGCTGTTGAAGACCGCGACCGGTGCATCGATTCACGCGAGCAAATCCCCGTCGCCCCGTAACCTCCCAGCGTTCGTCGTTGGTGTAGTAGTCGGAGCGCAGGTACATGTCAACGGCGAGCGTGATGTCCCACACGCCTCGTACTCCGTTGACGTGTTCCCAGAGGACCGTCGTCGGGGCGTCGATTTCGATACCCGGCACGACCACGGTTGAGCCGACCCAGGCTCGCACTTCCCTGATGGGACCGAAGAGCCAAATCGCCGTGGAGAGCTTGTGCCAACCGTCGTCGAACAGCAAGGTCCCTCGCCCGAGTTGGGCCTGTTCGAACTGATGTTGATACGTGTCGCCCGGTACCTCCCAACCACCGCGGCCGCTGGCGACCATCTTCAAGTGATACCCACTGATCGTGCCGAGCGCCCCGGAATCGACGACCTCCTTGAGTTTGCGTAACGGCTCGTAAAAGAGGTAGTTCTCCATCACTCGTAGTTGGCGGTCGTTGGCGCGGGCCGCGTCCAACATCCGCTGGGCGCTGGGCAGGTCGTTGGTCATGGGCTTTTGCAGGTTGACGTGCCAGTGATTGTCCAGGCACTGGGTTACCCCCTCTTCGTGCAGGGCAATTGGCAGAAGTACTTCCACCGCGTCGACACGTAAACCACTCAAGGCCAACTCTTCGACCGATCTGAACGCGCGAGCCTCGGGCCAGTCGACTTGTCGTTGGGCCCGTCGTTCGTCGCTCGGGTCCACGATGGCCACCACTTCGACGTCGTCATTGTCGACGTAGCCACGCATATTGAGGTCGTAGATTCTGCCGAGACCAACAAATGCCGCGCGAACTGGGCGATCGAACGGCGTGAAACTCGTCGGTGGCGCACTTTCATTCATGCCAAATAGTAATGGGCGTTTGCCGGTAGCGACTGGTAAAAGTCAGTGCCGGCGTCACGTCGAAGCACAGTGGCGCCCTCATCGAAGTACGAGCACACCGATAACGTTCAGGTCCGTCAGCGTGAAGGGCGGAATCTAGTCGCTGGGTGACAAGTGTTGCGACGAGCGATGACGCCACCGTGCGTAGCGACCGTGTCCCGTCAGTAGATGCGTCTCGGGGGTCACCTCGTGCATGGTCGTTACGAGCGCTGACGTGGAAAGACCGAGCGCGCCGAGAACCATCACGACGAGCGAGATGACCTCCAACGAAGCGAACAGCGGTCCCCCGCGGAGATTCTCACCATAGAGAACGTGGCCAATCAAAATGGAGACAAACGGATTCACCAAAATGAGCGTCGACTGCGAGGCGGCGAAGGGTCCCACTCGAAAGGCCGCCTGCATGATGAGAAAGGAACCGAGCCCGGTCACGCACAGTGCGTACAGTTGCCACGAGCTAAACAGAGCACCCCACCCCATGACGAGGACGTTGGTCATCGACTTCGTAATCGCCGAAAGAAGCGCGAAGCCAACCGACGCTCCGGCTCCCAGTAGCAGGGCTTGGCGCCAGGGGGGTCCACGGCGCGCGAGGACCACGAAGAACGCCACGCAAAGTACTGTGACCAACGCCGCGACGAGCCAAAGATCGTCGGAGGGAACCTTCGAGCCCACCGTGGGCGCCGACAGAAACAAGAACGCACCCAGACCGACAGCGGCCGCGAACGCGGCGACAAAGTCTCTTGGGCGCAGGGGCGTAGCGAACCAGAGCCACAGTATGAAGACCAGTATCACCAACTCACTCACCATCAGCGGTTGGACGACGTTCAGCGTGCCCAAGTGCAACGCGACCGCTTGGGACGCGTAACCCAGCGCCATAATGGCGAAACCAAGAATCCAAATCGGCCGACGCAACATGTGGCGTACGAGACCCATCGACGGACCGTTGGTTGGCGGCGCGTCCTCAACGCCGAGTCGCTGACAGATGCTGGCAATGGCGTTGGCGAACGCCGCGAGAAGGGCCAAACAGATAACCACTGCCTGAGCCTACGGTCACTCTGGCTCCTCGACGCTGACGCAGTTCACGAGTGCAACAAAAGTTCAAGTCGCCCAAGGTGCCGATGTTTAAGGTCGGTCTCAATTCACATTCAGTGACCCGAGGAACTTCGTTCGTTGATGAGTTCTTCGCGCGACGACGTAGATTGAGAGCAACAGTCAAAGGAGAGTCGTGCCTTTTAACCTCGCGGAACTGTTGGAACAGCGTCACGGCGAAAACTTCCAACTCCATAACCAGTACCTCAACCCGCAGTTGACCAAGGTGGTCAAGACCCTCGGATTTGACCGCTTTTACGAGCGCGGTGAGGGTTGCTATCTCTACGACGACGAGGGCAAGCGCTACCTGGATATGTTGAGTGGTTTTGGCGTTTTCGCCCTCGGCCGAAGTCACCCGGTGATCAAAGACGCGCTGCGCCAAGCGATTGAAGCCGATCTGCCCAACATGGTCCAAATGGACTGTGCCCTCTTACCGGGCCTGTTGGCCGAACAGTTAGTGACACGCAGCCCCGACAAAATCGAACGGGCGGTCTTTTGCAACTCCGGCGCCGAAGCTGTCGAAGTCGCGATCAAATTCGCCCGAGCAAGTACCGGTCGAGGGCGAATTTGCTACTTCGCTCACGCCTTTCACGGCCTCACGACGGGAGCGATGGCGCTCAACGGTTCCGCCGAGTTCAAGACCGGGTTCGGCCCCCTGCTCCCGGGTGCGACGGAGATTCCCTTTGGCGATCTCGACACCTTAAAAGATGAGCTTCGCCGCGGCGACGTCGCCGCGTTGATCGTCGAACCTATTCAGGGCAAGGGGGTGTACGAGCTCGACGCCGAACTCTGGCGCGAGATAGAGTCCGCGGTCCACCACGCGGGCGCACTCTTCATTTGCGACGAAGTACAAACGGGTCTCGGACGCACCGGCAGGTTTTACGCCTTCGAGCACTACGGCTTGAACCCCGACATCATCACCGTCTCCAAGGCTCTCTCGGGGGGTTACGTCCCGGTGGGCGCGATGCTCACGAGTGACAAAATCCTTCGCAAGGTCTACAGCTCGATGGACCGGGCCATGGTTCACTCGACAACTTTTAAAGGCAACCAGTTGGCCATGGTGGCCGGCCTCGCCACGTTGTCCGTCTTTGACGATGAACACATTGTCGAACACGCCGCGGCGATGGGCGACGTGTGGCGCCAACGGCTCGAAGAGCTCGCTGCTCGACACGAGTTCTTGCACGTCGTGCGCGGACGCGGACAGATGATCGGCGTGGTCTTTGGTCCGCCGACCTCGCGCGGGGCAAAGCGACGGTGGAGAACGGTCGAAGCCGCGCGTACTGCCATGTTTTCCCAGTCCCTAGTCGTGCCGTTATTCCACCGTTACGGAATATTGACCCAAGTAGCCGCCGACGGTGTCAACGTCATCAAGCTGTTACCACCCCTCATCGCCGGCGAGACTGAAATCGATCTCTTCGTCGACGCCCTGGACGAACTGCTAAGCGACGCCGAGAGCAGCAGTCGCTGGCTGAGGGAGTTTGGCGTCACTCTGGCGAAAGGCACCATGAAACGGACCCGATCGTCGGCCAACGCGAGAGCCACGAGGTGAGCGGCGAACTGCGTCACGGCGACCGCGTCGTCGTCACCGGCGCCGCGGGCTTCATTGGCTCGGCCGTTACGCGCGCCCTGCTACGTCGGGGTGTCCACGTCGTGGCCCTCTTAGAGCCGGGCGCCGCGACCTCGAATCTGGACGGCCATGACGTGGAGCGACTCGACGTCGACATCACCAAGGCGCAGGGGTTGAACGAAGCTTTCGAGGGAGCGCGCTACTGCTTTCACCTTGCCGCGAAATTTGGATTTTGGCCCAAGGATCCGACGAGTTTCTACGGCGTCAACGTCGAGGGAAGTCGAAACGTCGTGCGCGCGGCCACGGCGGCCGGTGTAGAGCGAACCGTCTACACGTCAACCGTCGCCACTTTGGGTCTTTGGAAAACCAAGTCCGGACAACCTTCGAACGAAGATGACGTCGCCGATCTCTCGCACCTCTACGGAAACTACAAACGAACCAAGTACGTAGCGGAGCACGAAGTGCTGCGACTCGCTGCCGCGGGTGCGCCGCTGGTGCTCGTACTGCCCACGATGCCACACGGTCCCTTCGACGAACGTCCTACACCATCGGGAAAAGTCGTCCTCGATTATCTGAATGGGAGAATGCCTGGTTACGTCGACACGGCAATGAACGTTGCCCACGTCGACGACCTCGCCGAAGGCCACCTCTTGGCGCTCGAGAAGGGATCGCAGGGGCGAAGCTATATCTGCGGCGGCGACAACATCACGATGGCCGAGATGCTCGAGATGCTGTCGAACGTGACCGGACTTCCCCCCGCCCAGCGACGCTTCCCATCGATGTTTCCAATGATCGCCGGGCGTGCGTCGCAGTTCGTTGAAGGTGGACTTCTCCGTAAGGAACCGAGAGTTACCTTGGAGGCCGCTCAAATGGCGTCTAGCACCATGACGTTCGACGATTCGAGAGCGCGAAGTGAACTCGGTTACCACTCACGCCCGGCGGTCTGGGCTCTTTACGAATCCGCCCAATGGTTCGTCGACCACGGTTACGTTAAGGCTGACCGCGTGAACATGGTGCGTTGGAACGAGCCCAAAGAGTACTCGGATTGATTCCCTCGATTCATTTGACTGCAACACTTCAATAACGGAGAAGCCATACTCCCCTGCGCGTCGTTCACGACTTTGACTCTTGGCCCCTTGCACGTCATCGACAAGCCCCTCTGATTCCAGGTACATTCAAATGAGCGCTTACTAGGATGTGGCTCATCGCCAAGAGATCATCGTTTCATCCGCGAGTCGCCACTGATTCCTTCATTCGAGCGCTGGAGGTTGCCGTCACTGCTTCTCAATACATCTCGGCGCTCGAGGTCGGATCCCTATGAGATTGGCTTCGCGCAAGCCCCTAGGAAAGGGCAGCAGTTACTTCATTAGGACCAACCTAAGTGTTCTCGCGGCGGTCACGATCTTGAACAATCCGTTTCTTCTGGCCGACCCCGCGGGCGCCAGTCGAACTCTCACGCCTCAACAGACCCAAACGCCGCTCTTTGCGGTTGGCGTGGCGCGATGCACTTTCGTTGATCGTACGCGTGCCGTACTCAACTATTCGACGACGCCACCGTCAATATTGTCAAAAGCTCGCACGCTCGTCACCGAAATTAGATATCCGACCCAGTTCGTGGCGGGAGGCCTAGTCCAAACTGGCGGAGCCAAACCCTTTCCGCGAAGTGGCGGCTATCCCATGATCGTGTTCGCGCATGGCTACGACGTCACGCCCGATACGTACGCAGACCTGCTGAACGCGTGGGTTCGCGCGGGCTTCGTCGTGGCTGCGCCCTTCTTTCCAGATGAGAACAAGTTCGCCGTCGCGGCACAACATGGAGCCAATACCGAGGACGATATCCGCAATGAGCCCGCCGACCTTACCTTTGTGACCCGTTCCATTCTCGAAGCGTCAGCCAACGGGTCGCCCGGTTGCCGCGTCGTGAGCGGACTGATTGCAGCATCGGAACTCGGCCTCGCCGGACACTCCGATGGGGCGACGGCCGTCGGTCTCCTCGCTTACGCGCGTGGCGACGATCCCCAAGGCGTGGCCTACGCGAGCCTGCGTGCGGGCCTCGACTTCCGGGCTGTCGTCATCATGTCGGGCGAGGAGGATCGGGCCCAAATCTACGCAACCGAGGCCAGCAACCCCGCACTGTTAGTGATCCAGAGTGCCGCTGATCAATGTAACCCGATTCGAAATTCCGTGAAACTCTACGGCGATATTCATCAGTCCAACAAGTGGTTTATCGAACTGCGTACCGCCCGCCACCTCCCTCCGTTTGATGGCGCCGACGTGCCGGCCTTTAGAGTTGTCGCGGACTCGTCGACGCGCTTTTATCGGACATCTCTTCAAGGGGTGATCCCTGCGATCAGCCTCTTCGACTACGGGAATGAGAGTTCTCAAGTTGCTCGAATGTTTAGTGGCGGGAACGGTCCAAATTTGACCAACGCCCCGAACATTCCAGAGAGTTGTGGCCCACATTAATAGTTGATCGGAATTACTCGAATGGTAGGCCCGTGTTTTGTTCAGTTATTATGCTGCTTCCTTACTTAAAAGGACCCGGAGGACGAACTGAACATAGTTGGTGGACGCCTTGAACCATCTCTCCGAAGGTGCGCCACTTACAGCGGGTTCGTCTTCTACTCCTTACGGGACTTACTCCGTCGCCCTGAGCGGACAGCTTTCAAACTTTTCCGGGTCAGTGGATGAGCTCAAGGATGACCTCATTCCTCAAGAATCATGACCCTCGCCTCGCCGACCGGAGATTCTCATTTCAAGTTCGAAGTTGGCGGCTGATCTCGCGATGCCTGGAATCTTTGGCGTCAGCTTCCTGCGAGTGCGCTGCGAGTCGGAATACGAGACAAGGTAACCTCATTCGCCATTGACGGCGATCCCGGCATCAACGGACTGAAACTACACCTCGATCTCGACCTCAAAGACTCCACTATTAATCAGTGGAGGCCCGCCGGCAGGGGACATCGGAGTGACCGCAGCTTTCGCGTGGTCTTCAGTATCGAACACGATGACGCACACGCCAATTCCAGCACCATCGTTCATCCAAGATCCCTTCTGAAAACCAGGCAGAGCCTTCGCTTCCGGGATGACGATCTCATTCAGAATCGCGTGTCTGTGTTCGATATCCGAGTTCGGCTCCAGCTTCACCTGGATAACGACCGCGTGGGTCACCTTGGTTCACCTCCGATGGATTCAAACTTCGTCCAAATGCGATTACTCCAACATATTCCCGAAGTACCATGCGGATAGGTTCGCAGACGCAACGTTCTCACCTGGATTGAGCGAGACCCCGTCGTCGCCGAAGTTAATGTCGGGCTTCGACAACGAAGCTGAGTTGTTGGAACGATCGGACACGTGAAACAAGGGACTGCGCCCGAATTGCTTGACCTAACGTGGTGAGCATTCTACCCAGAGTTGCCGGACGTACGCGACGATGAGGACTTTCCGCCAAGCAGCCGCTACCAGTACTTGACGAAACTTTAACACTGTGCAAGTATTACGAACGATGATTAACTTAGCGGAGGCTGCCGACTGGCGCGAAGCGCGCCGACGTTCGGCTCACGATGCGATCATCGATGCTGCCTGGTCGCTGGTGAGCGAAGAGGGCCTAGCTGGTCTGTCGCTCCGGGATCTGGCTCGTCGGGCCGGAATCACCGCGCCAACGGTGTACGCCTATTTCGACTCGAAGAACGCTATCTATGATGCAATGTTCGGCCGAGCGGCGACGGAGTTCGCCGAAAGAATGGCCGAGCCTTTCGAGTGCGATGACCCTCGCGAAATACTCACAGCGAGTGCGAGAAGGTTTGCCCATTTCTGCACCGATTCTCCCACGCACTATCAGCTGTTGTTCCAACGCACGATTCCCGGATTTGAACCGTCACCCGAGTCCTACGTACCTGCGGTGCGTTCCTTGGCGCTCGCTCGGAGCAGGCTAGCCCTCAACGGGATCACCGAGGCGCGCCATGTCGACATGTGGACCGCACTGATAACCGGCCTGGTCGACCAACAGGTCTCCAACGATCCCGGAGGGGATCGCTGGACCCGTCTCATCGACGAATCGGTTGCTATGTTCCTCACCCACTGCCAGCCAATCCGGGCTTCGCGAAAGCGCGCGTCCCGTCCAACTCGAGCCAAAGGAATCCCCACATGACGACCATCGAAATCACGACTATCGAACCGTTGACGCATCTTGAGGCCATGCGCCTTCAAGCAGATGAATTGGAGTACACACTCGCGTCGCTCCGATCCCTCGATGATGTATCGTGGTCGGCTGCGACCGACTGCCCCGCCTGGGACCTGCGCGCAATGTACCAACACGTCCTCGGCGCGTGCGAAGCGGGCGCGTCCATGCGCGAGAACATCCACCAACTGCGTCGGGCTCGGGCCTACCGCAAGCAACAGGGTGGACCGCTCGAAGCCGCGCTGTCAGCGGTGCAGGTGCGCGAGCGTATCAACCTCAGCCCCACCCAGATTGTCGAGCGACTCGCGGCTATCGCGCCCAAGACTGTCCGTGGCCGCAAGCGCACACCAGCGCTCGTGCGCAATCACGCGAGGCTCGCCGTCGATGGGCCCGTGTACGAGACTTGGAAATTTGGCTACCTCATCGACACCATCTATCTGCGCGACCTATGGATGCATCGCGTCGACATGTCCCGCGCCCTCAACCGGCCACTCGAACTCAGCACAAACCACGATGGTCGCATCGTCGGCGACGTTGCCGCTGAATGGGCACGCCGCCATGGCAAGCGCTTCGTGCTCGAGCTCACTGGCCCGGCCGGTGGGACGTACTCGCTTGACCCCGACCTTCCTGGGGCTGAACACCTATCACTGGACGCCGTCGAATTCTGCCGCACGCTCGCTGGCCGCGCACCCGCAACCGGCCTGCTCACCACCGTCGTCCCCTTCTGAACGAACCCACCGAACCCACACTAAGGAGAACAGCAATGGACACACGCATCGACGAAGTCGCCAGCCGCATTTATCGATTCTCGACATTCGCCCCCGACATCGGGCCCACCGGCTTCACATTCAACCAGTACCTCATCGACGACGATGAGCCCCTGCTGTTCCACACCGGACCCCGAGCCATGTTCCCGTTCTTGGCCGCAGCCATCTCTACGATTACCCCACTAGAGCGCGTGCGTTGGATCACCTTCGGCCACCTTGAGTCCGACGAGTGCGGCGCCATGAACGAGTTGCTCGCAGCCGCGCCCCACGCCGAAGTGGCCCACGGCGCTCTCGGGTGCATGGTGTCATTCAACGACTTGGCCAACCGTGCACCGGTGCCACTCGCCGACGGCCAAGTCATCGAGTTGGGAGAGCACCGCGTACGCCACATCGACACGCCCCACGTCCCTCACGGTTGGGAGGCGCGGGTGCTGTATGAGGAAACGACCAAGACGCTCTTGTGCGGCGATCTATTCACCCAACTCGGCGACCCGTCCGCCATCACGGCCAATGATATCGTCGAGCCGGCGAGGCGGGCCGAAGACGTTTTCGGAGCGACGTGCCTGACACCGCGAACGGGGCCCACCATCCGAAAACTCGCCGGCCTCGCCCCCACCACCTTGGCCGTGATGCACGGCTCATGCTTCACCGGCGACGGGGCGACGGCACTGCTCGCACTCGCGGACGAGTACGACGCTCGTCTTGCCCGAGCGATCGCCTAATACACGTCGCGACCGGACACATTCGCCGTGTCCCCGTATGAAATGGGACAACGCTGCTGACCGAGCACGAAGCTGTGCAAGTGTTCGATCATTGTGAATGACCCGCTCGTGGAGTCGAGGTTACAGTTCTGAAAATGCGTGGACCTTAGCGGACAGCTTTCAAACCTTTCTGCGACTCTGGATGAGATCGCGGTAGGAATTTGCGTCGAGATGACGAGTCCGCGTTCTCATTGAGCCGATTGCAGCATTGGATTCAGGTTCGTGTCCCGGGTCCGATGCCACGGGCCCATTAGGAGTGCAACCTCGCACTGGCGATTGGATTCAAGTCGATGACGTCCGCTCATCGAGCATCCGGTAACTGACTATGCACTTGACGGTTGCGTCGGGAATCAGAAGTCCCCTCAAAATGAGCGATTGCCGACCGAGGATTCAGGCGATGAGATAGCGCTCCTTGGCGGTGTCGACATGTTGTTGGAACCGAGTGACCTTCCCGTTGGCGAGAGTCCACACGTGGGCAATCTTGACTTCGGCGGGCTCGCCGGAGCCCTTGCGGTTCCAGGTGTAGGTGCCGAGGGCCACCACGGTGTCGCCCTCGGCGATCAACTGAGTGATATTGACGGAGAAGTTGTCGCCAATCTCCCCGAGCCGCATGAACACTCCGTCGACGATCGCTTGGGGGCCCACGAACGCACCGTTGTATAGCGGCCATCCCTCAGCCTCTGTCCACTCGATCTTGGGATCCATCACGGCCAGCACGGCCGGCACGTCACCCTTCGCGAAACTCGCGTAGGCCGCTTCGATGATCTCTTTGTTGGTTGGCATAGAACTCCTCATGGTCGATGACGGTACGCAGTCTCACACGTTTGCGCGTCCGTAACAACTGGGCGAGGCGGGCATTCACTAAGCGGGAGGCGTTGGAGAAGCGAGCTTCGGGGGCCCGACTCGAACCAGCACGCGATTCGTTGCAGACCGATCATGGAATTCGTCGGACAGATTGAGAACGGCTAGGTCTGACCCGGTCTTGACTAGGCGCAACGTTGTGATATTCACAACACCCGTGGACCTTAGCGGACAGCTTTCAAACCTTTCTCAAACACTGACCGAGGGCATTGAATAAAGTGCTTGACCTACTAGCAATCAGGTCAGTCTGACCATCGAACCGACAGCTGTACCCATCGAGACTTCGAAGAATCCGAAGAGTGACCGGCGTTGAGCGTCATATTCAAAAACGGATCCGCTGAAGGCTCCCTTGTCAAATTGTCAACTAAGGCGACGGTAACCCCTTTACACTCACCATCGTGTCACCAGCACCTCATGCAACTTAGGAGCGCCATGACCGAAATCAAGAAGCCAACGCACGGATTTACCAAGCAAGGGCAAGCCGTTCATGGTCGCACCCAGGACCATCTTCCCGATGCGACTCGCTACCAACGTTTTAATAAGAAGGTAGCCATATGGATTACGAAGAACGCCGGTTCAATGAGCTTCTTCTGGGTGTGCTGGCTTCTTTGCTTCACGATTCTGCCGTCGGTGCTCTACTCGATGGGGCTCATTCCCAAGCACGAAATCATTCCGGCGTTTTTCTTGACCTTCGGCTTTGAACTGTTGATGACATGGTTCGCGTCGACAGTGCTGGAGCTCGTGTTAATGCCCGCCATCATGGTCGGGCAGAACATTCAAAGTGCTGCAGCCGACGTTCGTTCGGCCAAACAGTTCGAGGACACCGAGGACGTCAAAGCCGACATGAAGACGGCGCTGGATCGGCTCGATGTTGAAACATCCGGTGGACTTAAGGTCGTGATGGATCGCTTCGATGCGCTAGGGGCCCTCGTGAAATCAGCACTTGAAGGTATGCAACCTGATACGAAGACAGCCGAGTCCTAGAAAGTCGCAGCCCAGCCCTGAGGTGGTGTCCGAACTTGCAGCGAAGTGCGGGCTTCGCAGTCACGAACGTTGTATTTCTAACGACGAAGCGTGAACCTTAGCGGACGGCTTTCAAACCTTTCTGCATCCCTGGATGAAATCGCGGCAGGACTTTGTGTCCAGGTGTGAAACCCACGTTCCAAATGACTTGAATCCATTCCACCAACGTGTTCCACGAAGTCACCATTGAGTGTGCGACGGAAAATCGCCCAAAAACTAACGATTGCAATGTTTTTGGATTGACCATCAGCAACCATGCGTGTCCGTGAATGACTTCTGTTTAGTACCCGATAATGAACGTGGAGTGCCCGATGAGCGTCTCATCCAGAACACTTGGGCAAATCGAACTGCCCGATTTTCCGGCAGAACTCCTCCCAGACTTTGACCACACGATACCGGAAGAAACCTGAACGTCTATCCATGTATTTTCGTCTGTATGCACAAAGTCATAGCCCCAAAGATCCTCTATCTCGGTACACCGGTTGTTTTGATCAGCACAATGAATCAAGATGGTTCTGTGAATCTTGCTCCCATGTCCTCGGCCTGGTGGTTAGACCAGACTGGTGTTTTGGGACTTGGTACTCGAGGTCAGACATTTGCCAATCTGCAACGAGATGGCGATTGCATCCTCAATCTCCCCTCGGTTAACCAAGTTGCGGCGGTAGATCGACTCGCACTGACGACGGGTTCGGATCCCGTTCCGGACTATAAATTGGCGATGAATTTTCGCCACGTGAAGAACAAGTTTGATGAGGCGGGACTGACCGCGGTCCCCTCGGACTTGGTGCGACCGCCTCGCGTGATGGAATGCCCAATCCAATTAGAGGCGAAAGCTAAAGCAATTCATTCAGTTGGCGCGGCGGAGGATTACTCGGCCTGCATTGAAGTGCAGATCATTCGAGTACACGTGCAAGAGGATTTACTTGACGCGGAGTCTCGACACCACATTTCTCCAGATCGATGGCGACCGTTGATCATGAGTTTTCTCAACTTTTACGGCCTCGGTGATCAGGTCCACAGCTCGCGGCTAGCCGAAGTGTTTTGATGGACCTGAATGCTCGGGCGTCTTTAAGCGCCGAGGAGGAGGAATGTTGGCGCGCCGTACTAGAACGATCTCGAGATCACGACGGTAGATTTTTCTTCGCGGTGCGCACCACAGGGATTTATTGTCGACCCTCGTGTCCGGCGCGGCGCCCACGTCGCGAAAACGTCGAATTCTTTGACGATCCACAAAGAGCGCGCGAGGCCGGATACCGAGCGTGTCGCCGATGCGCGCCTGACTCGAGTGACATTGGCACGTCCCAATGGGTATTGACGCTGTGTCGGCGACTGGAACAACCCGGAAGTGTCCCGCCGCTCCGTGAGTTGGCCAAACTCGTCGGATTAAGTCCGTCTCACGTGCAGCGAATTTTTGCCCGGGAAATGGGAATTAGCCCTCACCAGTACGGTAAGGCCCGGCGCTTGGAACGCCTACGCGCCGAGTTGCGAAGTGGACCTGACGTGACTTCGGCAGTGTTCGACGCCGGGTTCAATTCAAACAGTGTTGCGTATGTTCAAGCGAAGCCGGGACTGGGCATGACTCCTCGCCGTTGGCGAGACGGCGGACGTGGCGAAAAAATTGTTTACACGATTCTCGCGTCGAACCTCGGAAACGTTCTAGTTGCGGCAACCAAGACTGGTCTCGTGGCTGTGCGTTTTGGAGAAGAAGCGCAAATGATCGATGAAGTGCGCGCTGAGTTCCCGTTGGCCGATTTTCGACGCGATGACGAATTGCTTGCTCCAGAATCCCGCACCGTCTTGGCAGGCACGCTTGGCATCTCGAACTTGCCGCAGATTCCGCTTGATATCGCGGCGACTACTTTTCAGGCGCGTGTGTGGTGTGCACTTCAAGTTATTCCCCTTGGAGAGACGCGGTCTTATGCCGACGTGGCAATGATGATTGGAGAGCCGAGAGCAATACGTGCCGTGGCGAAAGCGTGCGCCAGCAATCCTGTGGCCCTGGTTATTCCGTGTCATCGGGTCGTGCGATCCGATGGCTCATTGGCTGGATATCGCTGGGGACTGGAGACAAAGGAGGCGCTCCTCGAAGTGGAGGGCGCCCGGCCACATCAGCGCGCGAACTAGTGACGACGGTCAGGACCGGACGACGCGTCGTCGCGTGGCAGGTGTGGTTCGTTCTGCTCGGTGCCATCTGGGGATGTTCGTTCTGGTGGATCAAACTCGGGTTGCGGGCGATGTCGCCAGTGGACGTTGCCTTCGCACGACTCGCCGCCGGTGCGGCAACCCTTCTCGTGATCGCCGTCATCACTCGCACACCGTTGCCCCGGAAGTGGGAGACGTGGGGACACCTGTTCGTTCTCTCGGCCCTCTTGAATAGCGCTCCCTTCACCCTCTTCTCCTACGGCGAGACCCATATTTCTGCGGTACTGGCAGGTCTGATCAACGCGTGCACCCCGCTGACCACGTTGATCGTCGCACTCTTCATCCTGCGCCAGGAGTCCTTTCGCCCCATGATCATCGGAGGGCTGGGCATCGGCCTCCTCGGCGTAATGGTCGTCATCGGAGTCTGGAACGGTTTCGGCACAAGTCAGCTGCTGGGCATCGGCGCGTGCCTCGGCGCCGTCATCTGTTACGGCTTTGGTTTCTCGTACGCCCGAGGACACCTGAGCGGACTCCCCGACAAGCCAGTCGCCCTGGCGGCGGGTCAGGTCTTGTGCGGGACACTCCAGCTGCTGCCATTCTCCATTGCATTCGGCCACGTGCATGCTCATCGCTCGTTGTCATCACTGCTGGCGTTAGGTGCTTTAGGGATCCTCGGCACCGGAATCGCCTACATTCTCAACTTCGACATAGTGCGCCACGCTCCGGCAACCATAGCCAGTAGTGTCACGTACCTCACTCCCGTCTTCGCCGTCGTCGTCGGTGTCGCGTTTCTCGGCGAATCCTTGAGTTGGAACGAGCCAGTGGGCGCGCTGCTCATTCTCGTCGGTGTCGCGTTCGCCCAGGAGCGCATTCACCGTCGAGCACAGCGCACGAGCGACGAAGTCCGGACCCCAGGGCATAACTGAAGCACGAACACTGTTGTCCGGAATGGGTGGACGCGACGTTGCGTACGAACAATTGGGTATGCGGATGTCTGTGGGTTGTGGATTCGAGGATACAGGCCTTCGACGCGCTGCAGGTGTTGGGCCCGTTTGCGATTGACGTGGTAATTGTTGCGCAACGGCATCACGTGGATGCGCCGATAGCCGAAACGGGAGTATTGAACGCCACCGTCCGGAATCTGCTGCGCATCTCGGTTTCAATCTCCGAACGTCGCCAACAGTATCGCTGCATCGAGCAGCGCTGGCTCACGACCGAAGGGGCCTTCGCTACTAAACCCAGAGCTCGGCAGCGAGGACCCCGACAGTTATTCGTTGCTCTTGGGGTCAGCATTCTTCCCGGCTACTTTGCTCAGCACGCCGTTATCGATTCCCCTCTCGGCGAGGAACCGCTTCGGGCGGGCGTTCTCCTTCTCCAGAGCCTTGAGGCGCGCCGCGTTGTTGGGACACTTGGCTCCGCATTGACGGCGAAAGCGCATTCGTGGGTCTTACGCGACACGCCGAGTTGGCGCTTCAACTCAGCGTGCGGCGAGATCTGCAACACAACGATCGACTCCTCTCCCGACTGAATGCAAAGATGTCACGGACGAACGCAATCAGCGCCAAGGATTGCCATCGAGATTCTCGGGCTGGTGGTGAGCGTTTCTTGCCGAGTCGACGTCGTGTTCGAAGAATAAAATGAACCCTGTCTGAGCGATCGGACACTCAAGACAATCCCCGAACTCCGAAAAGGTAGGGTTTCTGACAACAGGGAGTGGCCTTTCGTTGCCATTTCAAACCCAATCTTGATTAGGTGCAATGTTGCGATATTCACAACACCCGTGGGCCGTACAGGACTTGAACCTGACCCCTTGCGTGTCTTGTCCTCGCATGGAGTTCAGAGGCGTTCGCCAGCGTTCAATTCGTCCTCTCTTTGGGAAATATCGTCCGCCGAAGTTTGGCATCATTCAAGCCAGTTCAAAATATTTGCTAGCGGAATAGTTGACATTCGATATGCGAATGAATATTCACCTCGCTACGTCGCCAAAGAGCGAGGGTTCACCTAGGTGACGGGATGCTGATACCAGCGCCGGCGCTTAGCGCTCAGTGTTACAGCCTATAAGTATCGTCGAACGCGTGTACGCCTCTCGACAACAACTCAATGAGCGCCAGCTGGAGGCCGCCTCATTTGGCGACGGGCCCCTCCGAGTCCTGGCGGGGCCCGGGACTGGAAAAACGACCACTCTGAGCGCTCGGGTGGAGTTCCTTCTCGAGCGCGGCGCAGCGCCGGATCGAATACTTCTCTTGACCTTCACGCGTCGGTCCGCCCGCGACATCATTGGCCGCGTGCGTGCATTGCGGCGCGACGAACAAGTTCAAAGGGTCTCGGGCGGAACGTTCCACTCGGTGGCCCACCACACACTGCGACGCCACCACGCCGCCGTCGGTTTGCCTGAGGGTTTTGGAGTTCTCGACCAGAGTGACAGCGCCGACCTGCTCGATCTGGTGCGAAGCGACCTCGGAATACTGAGCGGCAAACGGAGACTCCCGAAGAAGGCCACGCTGGCTACCCTGTATTCGCGCACCGTGAATACTGGCGTTCCTCTGAGTGAGGTCATGAGCGACATTACTCCCTGGTGCGCCGAACACTGTGACGACGTCGCCTCACTCTTTCGGGCCTTCGTGATGAGAAAACAGTCACTTGGCTTGCTGGACTTTGACGACCTCCTTCTGTTTTGGCGAACCGCCGTACAGCATGATGTTCTAGGTAAACGTCTTGGCGCTGCGTATGACCACGTGCTGGTCGATGAGTTCCAAGACGTCAATCTCTTGCAACTCGACATTCTCAGGGCGCTGCGCCAACGCGACCCTCGCCTCACCCTCGTCGGCGACGACGCGCAGGCAATCTACGGCTTTCGTGGAGCCTCGTGTCGGTACTTGCTCGACGCGGAACAGTACTTTGCCGGTCTCACCACCATCACCCTCAACGCGAACTACCGATCATCTGCTCCGATCCTTGACGTGGCGAACGCCCTCGCCGCCGATGCGCCCGAGGGATTCTGTGCGGTCCTCCGCGAAGAGGTGCCGACAATGGGTACCGTTCAACCGGCGTTGATCCACTGCGTCGACGAACGCCAGCAGTCCGCGGTCGTCGCTGACCGTGTGCTGGAACTCTACGAACAAGGGATCGCGCTGCAACGACAGGCCGTACTCTTTCGCGCCGCGCACCACAGCGCCGACCTGGAGATTGAACTGTCTCGCCGTCGAATTCCTTTCATTAAGTACGGTGGTCTCAGGTATCTCGAAGCGGCACACGTCAAGGACCTCCTCGCAGCCTTTCGTCTCGTGGACAATCCCCGAGACGAGATGGCCTGGTTCCGGCTTCTTCAGTTGATGCCGGGCGTGGGACCGGCGAAAACTCGGCGCGCCATCGACGCACTGCGCGACAGCGACCAAATGCTCCCTCTCTCAATGGAGGCGATAAGCCAACGCTGGGCTCACGTTCGCAACGTGCTCCCGAGCGAAACCGGCGAGATGTCGCAAGCTCTCATTGGAGCTCTCTGTTCGACGAGCGACGAGCCGCTCGTCGTGCACGCGGATCGACTTTGTCAGGCAATGGCGCCACTCATCATCGCCACGTACGACGACGCCATCCCGCGCCTGGAGGATCTCAGCGCGCTCGTACTTGCCTGCAGCGACGCGACGCGTCTGAGCGACGTGGCGGCGGCGCATGCGCTCGATCCTCCGGCCTCGACGGGCAATCTTGCGGGACCGCCAATGATGGACGAGGACTGGCTCGTACTCTCGACGGTCCACTCGGCAAAGGGCCTCGAATTCGACGCCGTACACGTCATCCACGCCGCCGACGGTAACTTTCCCTCCGACATGTCGCTGGGATCACCGGAGGGTCTGGAAGAGGAACGTCGGCTCTTCTACGTCGCGGTTACCCGAGCTCGACGCAATCTGGCGATCTACGTTCCGCTTCGCTATCACCATCATCGGGTTCGTGACGAGCACTCGTGGGCTCAACCTTCGAGGTTTCTCAGTGATGCGGTGCGATTGACGCTGGCGGAAGTTGTCATCGCCGACGAGGCCAGCGCTGAGGACGCCGATTCACCACAAGTCATAATCGACAGCTTCGGCGCTGTCTCAAGTCAGATATCCCAACTGTGGTGATCGGCTGCCGACATCGCTAAAGAACGACCTGAACAGTGTCGCCGACTTCGAGACATTCGACCTCTCCTACGGTGTCTTTGAGCGGCACGAGGCAGCCACCGTCCTTGGGAAAGAGTGAAGTTTTCCAGCTCGTGTCACCGATCTCCGCTAACACTGGGATCACGCCCCGCCGTAACGAACCAGAGCGGAGACCGCGTGCAATTTTGCACTCTCCAACCCAGCGGCACTTCCGGACGACCTAGCCTGTTCACCGCAGCTCCAGGTAGAGTCGGCACGGTGGGGATGACCCCCATTTTTCAAAGCCTCCGGACTAGGGAAGAGAAACGGGCATGGAGAAGAGCGGGTCGCAGAAAAGCAAGTCTCCTTCTCAGCTGATAGACGCGAGAATCAAGGAGCTAGGCGACTGGCGGGGCAAGATGCTCAGCCGGCTCCGCACCTTAGTCAAGGAAGCCGATCCCGAAGTCGTCGAGGAGTGGAAGTGGAGAGGGGTTCCGGTGTGGTCGCACGACGGATTGATCTGCACAGGCGAGACGTACAAGAACGTCGTGAAGATGACCTTCGCCAAAGGGGCGGCTCTGAAGGATCCTTCGGGCCTCTTCAACTCCAGTCTTGACGGGAACACAAGGCGTGCCATCGACTTCCACGAGGGCGAGAA
>CABEBJ010000185.1_pt1 | contig 14654 bp, 14 predicted proteins | sample 3132571 | NCBI WGS metagenome assembly CABEBJ01 (sample SAMEA5534345, study PRJEB31848) | metagenome | biome: tundra; feature: field; material: soil | place: USA | collected 2013-05 | depth 0.45 m
ATGACGCGAACGAGTCAACAGTTCATGAAACTGTGAAATCCAAACTGGTAGGGTAGCGCTTGACGAAGAGCGGATCCGCCAGCGATAGTTCTGTGTCGCGCATTGCCAACCATGTCAGCACGCGTTTTCGATGAAGCGGAAGTTCCCGTCAGGAGTTGAGTTTCGTGTCAACAACGCCCGTTCTTGAGGTAAGCGGACTGGAGATGCATTTTCCGCTGCGGCGCTCGTCCCTTTCGATCGTGCGACGACAGCCTGCCGAATCAGTGCGAGCAGTCGATGGGGTCAATTTCGCGATCGCGCGTGGTGAGTCCGTTGGTTTGGTTGGAGAGTCCGGGTGCGGAAAATCCACCTTAGGTCGATGCATTGTCGGTCTCTACAAGAGTACGGCCGGTGAGGTGCGTCTCAACGGAGTTCCCGTGGTGGCTAACAAGCGACAACGTAACGCCAACCCTCGCGTCGCACAGATCATCTTTCAAGACCCGTACTCGTCACTGAATCCGCGCATGACGGTTCGACAATCGGTATTAGAAGCGCTGCACGTTCATCACGCCGTCGAGCGTCAGGACGCCGAGCGGCGGTGCACGGAACTCTTGGATCTCGTTCGACTGAGTTCGCGGGTGGCCCACGCGTACCCGAGGCAGCTTTCGGGCGGTCAGCGCCAGCGCGTCAGCATCGCCCGCGCCTTGGCGGTAGAGCCGGAGCTGCTGGTGGCTGATGAACCGGTCTCCGCCCTGGACGTCTCCGTCCAAGCCACCGTTCTCAATCTCCTATCTGAACTGCGCAGAGACCTCGGCCTCACGCTGCTTCTTATTGCCCACAACATGGCCGTCGTACGCCACGTCTGCGACCGAACGATGGTTATGTATCTAGGACGCATTATCGAGACGGGCCCGACGGAACGTGTCATCAACGACCCGCAGCACCCCTATACCCGCGCTCTCCTCACGGCGATCCCGAAGTTGACACCGGGGCGCCGCTCGGAAGCGCCCGCACTGCTCGGAGATCCGCCGAGTCCGATCCGACTGCCGACAGGATGCCGTTTCAATCCCCGGTGTTCTCGCGCCGAAGGCATCTGCTCCGAAACGGAACCAGGTCTCATTTCCGGCGCGGGCGACGACAGCGTGCACGCCGCGGCGTGCCATTTCGCGTGGACCGAACCTTCATCGGTGTCGATCAGTGAGCGACCCTCGAGCCAATAACGGGATCGGCGAGCGCCGCGGCCCGACAACTATCCGAGTGGATGCAGGCTGAGGCCCGGCCTCCTTCGGCGAACAGGAGCGGAAAATCACCCGTGGCGCAATCGTCTTGTGCAAAGTCGCAACGGGGGCGGAAGCGACATCCCTCGGGCGGCTCCACCAGGCTGGGCGGAATACCCGGAATCGGATCAAGCATCTCCTTCACCTTGTCGAAGTCGGGCACCGCTCGAAGGAGGCCCAGCGTGTAGGGGTGCGTCGGATCAGGCAGCACTTGTGCGACGGACCCGATCTCCACAAGCTCTGCCGCGTACATCACCGCGACGTTCTGACAGATCTGGGAAACGACGGCTAAGTCGTGTGTCACAAAGATCATGCTGATCCCTGTCGACTCTTGCAAATGGAGCAGCAGCTTCAGAATTTGATCCTGAATGGTGACGTCAAGCGCGGTCGTAGGTTCGTCACATAAGAGCAGCTTCGGCTCGCAGGCGAGCGCTATGGCGATCATGACCCGCTGTCGCATCCCACCCGAGAGTTCGTTGGGATACGCACTAAAGCGTCGCGCCGCGTCGGGGATGCCAATTTGCTGCATCAGCTCCACCGCCCGCTTTCGTCCAGCCTTCTTCGTGAAGCCGAGGTGAGCGATCGGTCCTTCCGCGATCTGGTCACCAACGTGCATCACGGGATTCAATGCCGTCATCGGCTCCTGGAAGATCATGCCGATGGACCGCCCGCGCACGTCGCGCAGCTGCTGGTGGTTGAGCGAGAGTAGATCAGTCCCCTGGAACACGATCTGTCCGCCCGTGACCCGACCGCCCCGTGGGAGCAGTCCAAGAATCGCTCGCAGCATCATGCTCTTGCCGCACCCCGATTCGCCGACGATACCTAAGGTTTGACCTTGACGTAGATCGAACGACACGTTTTCTACCGCGTGCACGATCTCTCGGTGCGTGGAGAGCTCGACGCGAAGATTCTTCACGGACAGTAGTAAGTCGCTCACGCTACTCAACTCGCAAGACGTCCGCGATGCCGTCGCCGAATAGGGACAGCCCAATACCGATTATGACTACCGCAATGCCGGGCACCGTTGCGAGCTGCCAGTGGGTAGTAATGAACTGTTGTCCGTCGGACATCATCGAGCCCCACTCTGGGGTTGGCGGGGGTACCCCCAGCCCCAAGAACCCCAGAGTGACGATCGTCAGGATCGAGAAGACAATGTCGGACATCGAGTAGACGATTGCTTGCGTGATCACGTTGGGGATGAGGTGGCGAACGATGATCCGAAGGGGTCGGTAACCGAGAGCGCACGCGGCGAGAATGAACTCGTGGCGTTTCGTACTTAAGATCTCTCTTCGAATAATCCACGTGTAGGACACCCAGTCGGTGGCAATGATGGCAATGTAGATGCTCTTCGTGCCGGGCCCGAGAATGAAGACCAGCGCGATGACCAGTACAAAGAACGGAAACGCCAGGATCACGTCGACGGCGCGCATCGCGAGGACGTCGACCCAGCCGCCGAAGTAGCCCGCGAGACAGCCCACCGCCGTGCCAAGCACAAATGAAGCAAGTACGGCCAGGAACGCGATCTCGAGGTCCACGCGTGCGCCGCAGAGCAAGCGGGTCCACACGTCACGACCAAGTTCGTCGGTGCCAAGAAGGTGATGTAGCGATGGCGACAGCAACGCTTGGCTCGGATTTAGCGCGGTCGGCGAATAACTCGTCACGAGAGGCGCTGCGAGAGCAAGGCCGATGATGACAAAAAGGATGAAGGAGCCGACGGTGAGATTCGAGGAGAACCTCCTCGCGCCGCGGCCTCGTTGCAGATCGTCGGAAGCGAGCGGAATCGGTAGTGACGTCTCCTGAGCCACTGCTATTCGAACCTCACTCTCGGGTCAAGGAGTGAGTGGATGACGTCAGTGCCAAGGTTGGTGAGAATGACCGCGAGCGCCAACACGAAGGTAACGCCTTGGACGACTGGAAAGTCACGGCGATAGATGGAATTGACCATCAACGCTCCAACCCCTGGAAGGGCGAACACCGTCTCAACCACGAGTGTCCCGCTAATCAGAAAAGCAATCTGAAGTCCAAGAATGTTGAGGCTTGACGCGAGTGCGTTTCGTATCGCGTGGCGAATCAACACCCGGTACTCACGGATGCCCTTTGAACGAGCCGTGGTCACATAGTCCGCGTCGAACGCGTCTATGAGGCTCGATCGCAGACTGCGGACCAACAGCGGCGCGATGCCCAAGGAAAGGGTGAGACCGGGAAGAAACAGTGAATCGAGATGACCGAGGACGCCCGGCTGGAGGCCGGCAACAGGGAAGAGGTGAAACTTTAGGCCAAACAGCAAGATCAGCATGATTGCGATCCACGCCGAGGGCATGCCCATTCCGACAAGCGGGATGGCTCGCACTGCCTGATCCGAGACGCCGTTGCGATGAGTAGCCGCGAGGACGGCGAGCGGTACGGCGATCACCACCGAGAGAACGACCGCGTAGACGATTAACGACAGCGAGACCAACGCGGCGGAGAGGATGATCCCCGTCGCTGAGGTGTTGTAGAAAAGCGAGGTGCCGAAATTGCCCTTCACGATGCGTGTCAGGAAGAGCCAGTACTGCTCGTACAAGGGTCTGTTAAGGCCCCACTCCCGATGAAGGGCGGCTACTGCTTTGGGGGTCGCCCGTATGCCCAGCATGGTCACCGCGGGGTCTCCCGGAATCAGGTGGATCATAAGAAACGTGACCAGCGTGACCCCAAAAGCTGTGGGCAGCATGAGCAGAAGGCGTCTTCTGATGTACATGCCACGTGTCACAGTGAGCTCTCCTACTCGTCTTCGATTCGTTCCCGCCGTGTTTGGCTACGCGTGCCCAGAGTTCGCTTAACTGAGCCAGACGTTCTCGAGGTGGTAGGCGCCCGTCGGTGGGACGTTGAAACCGTGCACGGTGGACTGTTGCGCGTACGGATAAGGGCTGTAGTAGAGCATCGCGAACGGGCAGTCCTGCGCCACGATGGACTGGATCTGCCCGTATATTTTGGCCCGCGCAGCGGAAGCAATCGTCAGCTCCGATTGATGAATTAACTTAAGGACCTCGGCGCTGTTGTACCACGAGTAGGCAGAGTTGATTCCCCCGTAGGCGCCGCCGGCCGCTGCCGGCACGTTCTCATCCGGGTCGCCGATATCGAGGGTCATCAAGCCCGGCGACATATCGTAGTGAGCCGTGGACTGAAGGGTCGCGAGGGTGCTCGGATCGTAGGACTGAATGGCGAGGTCGATTCCAATTGCTTTGAGGTTCGATTGAACTATCTGGGCGATAGTGCCATTCAAGCCATCACCCGCGACCACGGCGTACGTCGCCGCAAAGCCTTTCGGGTAACGCGACTTGGCCATTTCTTGCTTAGCGGTTGCCGGGTCGTACCAAAGCTTGGGGGTGCTGGCCTGATAGAAGGGCCACGCTGGAGAGAAGAACGACGCGGCGGGCGTCGCGTGTCCGAAAAGCACGTCCTTAATGATCGAGTTGCGGTCGATTGCGTACGAGATTGCCCGACGAACATGAACGTCAGCGAAATGGGGCTTCTTTTCGTTCATCACAATAAACGACACCGCGGAGGACTTAGACAAATTGACGTTGATTCCCGGGGTACTTTCAAGAGCAGCAATGCTTGAGTAGGGTGTGCCCTCAATGATGTCTGCTTGACCACCTTTTAACTGGACAAGTCTCGTATTGTCGTCGGGCACTGTCAACAACGTGACAGAGTCCAAATACGGCTTCCCCTTCTGCCAATAGTGTGGATTACGCTTCAACTGCAGTTTTTGTCCCTTGGCCCAGGATTCGAGTATGAATGGCCCGGTCCCAATGGGGTGCTGGAAAAACTGCTTCGACGTCGCTCCTCGCAGGTTGTTGGGCAAGATAGCGTTCGAATACATGGACGTGTCACCAAGTAGAGGCCCCCATGGATGCGTTGTATGGATGACGACCGTTGAGGCGTTCGGCGTGTCGATTGCGTCGACCGCCGAAAGGATGTAGGCATTCGGCCCCTTGAGAGCTCGCTCAAGAGTGAAGCGAACGTCCGAGGAGTCGAGCGGCCGACCGTCGGAGAATTTGACGCCGGGGCGGAGGTGGAAGGTCCAGGCGCGCTGGTCCGAGGATATGTTATAGCCGGTAGCGAGCCATGGTGTAGTGCCGTGCCCATCAGCAGTCACGTTGTAGAGACATTCGTACAGGCTAAGGCACGTCCAAATCGATTCGGTATCTATTGCCGCGCTGGGATCCACTGTTTGGGGGTCCGCAGTTCTGGCAAAGGTTAAGTCGCCGCCACGGCGCGCCGTGGCGGCACTAGCAAAAGGAGCGTCCGCAAGCAACGAGCCGAACGCCGACGCCCCACCAACTGCGGCGCCTCCTGCAGCGATGGTTTTGAGAAAACTTCGTCGCGAAACCGAATTCTGGATCTCGGTTTGTTCAGCGTTCGCCCTGACGGTCATATGCCGGGCTCCTTTCTCAAGTCCAATGGACGTAGACGAAGAACTTCAGTGCATGGTGATACGCGTGGTGCTCATGACATGGTAGCGAATGCTAATGCTCCGAGCACGGTCTTGGTGCAACTCCATCACGACCCGGGGAAAAAGTATTTTGTCGATCTCGCGGCTGGCGCTCGAGGGTTTTAGGGAAGAACAGGCGCGAGGAGGTCGGGGGCCGTACGACACCTGACTCGAATCGGTGTTCAGCCCTTTGAAAGGGAACGCAGCCGTGCGCAGTTACGTTCGAGAGGTACCGTCAAGTCCGATGTGTAAGACATCGGCAAGGAGTCCGTAGGCCGTGTCTGGAAGTCGCGGCTCACTGCTACTGATGGTGACTGGTTGCAACAGTCGGGATTCAAAGCGAACACCTAGGGAGGTGCCAGTGAGCGGAAAGAACACATTCTCGGGGCCGATTTCACAAACCTCCACCGTTGCTCGAATAACTTGATCGGAAGTTTTCGACTGAAGGGTCGCCATACTCACGAGGCGATTGCCGCGCGAGCGAGCGTCGATTGCCTCTGCGGCAAGTTCCTCGCTAATCGGCATGCGTTCGACGTCCTCGACGTGAATCGGCTGGTCCCAAAGGGCTGCCGACAGCGCGCACAACTTGACGGCAGCATCCCAGCCGTCCAGGTCATACTGAGGATCGTCTTCGACGATGCCAAGCGCCGTCGCTTGCTGAATTGCCTCAGAGAAGCTACGTCCTTGACTAAGGGCGTCGAGGACGATATTGCTGGTCGAATTCAAAAGGCCCGTCACCGCGGTGACAGAAGCGCCCGGGAGAGTTCGCTCGATCAAACTGAACACCGGCATACCGTCGGCAACCGCCGATTCGTATCGATACTGCAAGCCGTGGCGAGCGGCCAACTCTCTTAGTTCGCGTAGGCCATGAGCCACCGGACCCTTGTTCGCACTCGCAACGCTGCGACCTGCAGCGAGTGCAGCACGAATGATTGCAATCCCGACCGCCCCCGTGAACGGCTCAAGGGGCGTCGTCTCAACGACGATATCGGCGGGGCAGGTTGCCACGAACGTGGTGGACTCTTCGAAAGGTCCCTGTGGCAACTCGGCGTTCGATTGTTCAAGCGCGTGACGTAGATCGACTCCCAAGGGGTTGGCGACGGAACCAAAGCGCGCTGTACAGATTCCGGTCACGACGAGATCGAGACCCACCTCCGATTGCAAGCGATCGTGCTCTCCAAGTATCAACTCTGCGAAAGCACGCCCAACCTTGCCGAACCCAATAAGACAAAGGCGGAGTTTTCGATGCTCCATCCCGAGCTACGCCGCTGAGATGAGGAGGCCAAGCTGCTCGACGCAGCGTTGAATTTCCCTTTCGGTGTTGTAGTGCATGAGGCCTATCCGAAGCAGGCCTTCCTCGAGATCAAGACCGAGGTGTTCGACGATACCCTGCGCGTAGAAATTGCCGTTCCAGGTGTAGATACCTTTCGCTCCCAGAGCACGAGAAAGTAACGCGGGACGTTTTCCCTCGATAACAAGACCAAACGTTCCGACGCGTTTGCTCGGATCTGCTCCTTGCACGCCGGTTATGCGTACGTTCGGCAATTCGCGCAGTTCGCCAAGCAACTGATCGGCCATCTCTGTCTCTCGGCTCCGTATCGCGCCGTAAGCGGAGTCAAGGCGACCCCGAAGGTCATCTCCCGCGCCCAATGAGGCAACGTAGTCAACCGCCGCAACAAACCCCCCGATGTTCTCGTGTAGCTGTGTTCCCGTCTCGAATCGGTGGCCGGGCGGTTTCGAACCGGCTGGCCGTACCCTTTCTGCCGGAAGAGACTCGGCGAGGTCGGTGCGCATCCAGGACATCCCCAGGTGCGGGCCAAAGAATTTGTACGGGGAACATAACAACACGTCACAACCCAGCGCTTCGACGTCTATACGACGGTGCGGAGCGTAGGCAACGGCGTCCGCCCACACCAGAGCGCCCGCGTCGTGGGCCAGCCTGGAGATGTCGACGGCCGGAGTCAACGTTCCAACGGCGTTCGAAGCAAGACAGAAAGCAACGACTTTGGTCCTATCGCTCAGCTTTGCCTTCAGGTCCGCCAGATCCAGATTCAGATCTTCCGTCACTCCCACCTGTCGTACCACTAGGTCTCGGTCTTCCGCCATCAGAAGCCACGGCGCAACGTTGGCGTCGTGGTCGAGCACGGTTGTAATGATTTCGTCTCCTGGCTTCAACGTTCTCCCGAATGCACGAATCAGGTTGAAGTTCAACGTCGTCATGTTGGGACCGAAGGTAATGCCGTCTGACGAGCCGCCCACGAACGTCGCACCATGGGACCGAGCTTTCGCAATCAGCTCATCTGTCTTCGCGGATGTCTCAAACTCTCCTTCAATGTTTGCGTCACTACCCGACAAGTAGTCAGTCATTGCTTCGATAACAGACCTTGGGACTTGCGTGCCACCAGGTCCGTCAAAGAACACGGCAGGCTCGCCACCGACGGACGGTCGATTCAGCGCTGGAAACTGCGCTCGCGCTGAGTCCACATCTATTCCCTGTACTGGCATTTGTCGCATCCCCCTCGGTGCTCTTCCGGCGAGTCATATTACGCCTATTACTTTGTAGTGGTCGTTTCCGCCACCCGTCAAATACCTTGGCACAGTCGAACTGACCACCTACGACGTCAAGCGATACTTCATATTGAATTCTTTCGATCCTAGAACGTCTTGACAACGAGTGTGTCAGATCTGGAGCGACACACTTCCTCAGCGCGACGCTGCCTTGTCCACTTCTCTGGCGGCGGCGAGCACTTCCTCGGGCACGATCGTGGCCGGGCGATTGGACGGGTCGTTCACGAGGAACCGTCCGAGGACCGGCAGCTCTGTGAGGTTCTCGGCGCGCAGGATCGCTGCTACGACGGGCACGAAACTCTCCGCTGCCGGGTAGACGACGTGGCGGGGCAACCAGGTCGGCTGATACTTCGAATTGAACGTCCACAGCGACTCGATGGGCAAGATGCCCGAGAGTCGTTTGAGGGCCCATCGTTCCACTCGAGTGAACGTGCCTTCACCACGTTCGCCGTCTAGCACCGATCGAAAGGCCGCGAAGTTAAGACTCAGTCCCTGCGCGCCCTGTTCGCGCAAGTGCTCAATCGTCGAACAGAGCGCGAAGTCGACGAGACCGTTCGGGTGTTCGCCGGGGTCTCAGCGCCGGGAGCATGATGATGGCCCCCAACGTCGGAGAGGACTTCGTCGGCTGGAAGCCGCCCACTGGTGGCGATAGAGCGCTAGGACTGGTTGATTTTTCGATGTTTCCGCACCTGGATCACGAGGACCTGCCGGACTATTCCATGGCCAACGCAGAAAACTGGGCCGTCGGCATGACGGTGCCGGGGTACGCGATTGACGATCAGACCGCCATCAAAGTGACCGATGGTGCCGTTGAAGTCGTCTCCGAGGGGCACTGGAGGCTATTTACCCCCTAATACCGAGAGGCTCAGCGGATTCGCTCGCGATCTTTGGCCTTTGTGGCTGAAATGGGGTGGGTCCGAAAAGCGAATCAAAACTTCAGATGAAAACTGACCCGCTACCAGTCTTCGCGTTCAGCGGCCCGGCCAATATGCTTGACGTACATGGTCGTGCGACGCGAGCTGATGCGGGGTCTCGGGCGGCTGAACGCGACGACTACCGTCCTGCAGCGCGCTCGTCTGGCTGATCCGCTCGGCGGCATGTGGGAAGCCGCCGACGTGCAGTGGTGGTGGCGCCGCCCTAGGGCAACCGACGAGCTCGCACTGCCGGTCTGGTTCGACGAGGTCGGCCCCGTGGCTGCTGCAGGGCTGACCACCTGGGAGGACACCTGGCAAGCAGACGTCTTCGCCGTACCGTCGATCGTCAAGGATGAAGACGTCTGGGCCGCGACGTTGGACGCCACCGCCGGACATCGGGGCGGTGCGCTCGAGGTGCACGTGCTCGAAGACGACGCGCCGCTGGCGGACCTCGCCCTCCAGAGTGGATTCGAGATGACCGACGAGTTGTCGGGCACCGCATGGATGGACGCCGACCATCGCCCACCGGTCGCGCAGGTCAATGGGTTCGCGATCGTCGATCGCGTGGCGCGCGCGGATCGTCCGCACCCGATGATTGTCCGAAACGGTGAACTGGTCGAGCAACGGCTGCGACAGTGCTCGCTGTACGACCCGACGCTCGATCTGGCCGTTGAGGGCGCGGACGGCAGCGTCGCCGGCTACGCGTTGTTCTGGTTCGACCACGCGACGCTGGTCGGACTCCTCGAACCGATGCGCGTGGAGGACGACTACCAGCGACGCGGCCTCGCGCGCATGTTGCTGACGAACGGCCTCGACCGGCTCGCACGCAAAGGCGCACGCCGCCTGAAAGTTGGCTTCGAGACCGACGCCGCCCGCAACCTCTACCTCGACGCCGGCTTCGTTCGGACGTCGGTCGATCGGCTGCTCACTCGACCCGCGCCGTACGAAGAGCGCGGGCAGTGACGCTGCTGGTCCGGCACATGAGCCCGTCACTCGTCGGCTCTCCGACACCAGATCATTTCAAGCCACTAGCCGCCAGTGCTTGGTACCAGACCTGTTGCGTCGGGTCACCGACTCGAACCCCCACGCAAAGGTCCATTACGCATAATTGCGACGTTCAGTGCGGCTCACGCGCCGTCACGTAACTCCCCCATGGAACGATTGTGACCGCTGGTGCAAAGACTTATGAAGCCACTTCAAAGGAGAAAGGCAACTCTAAACGTGGGGAACCTTTCAAACCCAGCGCCTCGACGCCTTAGAACTGGTCGAAAAAGTCCTTAGTTACGTAAATGTCTTCGACAACTCGAGTTTCCGTTCGAACGCCAAGTGAATACTGTTTGAGGAGGTCGCAGAGGTTGTCTCCACTGATCAACTCCACGGGAGGCGCGCCATCTCGCGTGGCCTCATCGCGAGCGTCCCGAGTGAATGAGCCAGTCGTTATCAATAGGCCCTTCTCGCCTCTGCCTGCCATAGCTCCTCTGAAATCTCGGACGGCGCCTGACGAAACCGAGCCTCTGTAACGCTTGCACTGAAAGTAAATCGGAAAAGATACCAAGGACAGTTGATAGACACCGACGCCGTCGATTCCGCCATCGCCAGATTTTCCTACCACTTCCACATTGCGAAACCCGGCTTCTCGAAGTAGCCGTTGTGCTAGTCGCTCGAACGCATCGGGATCCATCTCAAGAAGTTTGTCCAGGAGATGTTCTTTCCAGTCAATGTCGATACCCTCAGTCTCTAGAAGATCGTCGTCTGCTTCTTCGGTCACAATCAGCTTTTTTCGATTTCGATAGTCCTTGTGGTATTCGGTTCTCCAGATCTGCCAATGATCTGCCAATTCTGATCCACACCAAGTGCGCCCACTATCAGTAAGAGCCCAAACTCCCCGCGCCGAATTCTCAATTGCGCCGGCATTCTTTAAATTATTCCGAGACCAAGCCAAGCGATATTCAATCACCGATAGTCGTTCGTCATTACTTCTGCGAACAGCAAGTTGTTCCTCGGTGAATTCCTGTTGTCGAATCACTTCTTCGTTGATTTCTTCAATTCTTCCTGATCCACCTAGCGAACGCAGCGCCAGAATAGTAGGCCACATTAGTTCTTGGGAATTAGGTAGATCGGACTTCTTGGTCATACGTGCACACTAGAACTTGACAGGGTTTCCAGCTACTAGAACTAACGCAGATTGCGGGTGCTGTGATACACACGCGCCATTACATCCAGACCATCTCGAAGTTATTCACTACGGGACTAGACCCCGAGCAGCTTTCTCTTTCCGAACCAACTGATTGAATTTCGCCAATAACTTTCCCATTATGAGGTCAACCCATGAGTCGATTTGAGCATCAGTCGAAGCTCTAATTGCCGGATGGACTTCTGCAAGTTTCACTTTCAAAGGCAATATTGAGGTGTCTACATTAGCAGCAACTGAGAAAACGAAGGGATTGTCTTTGGACACTGCCACGCCAAGGACGGCATTTTCTGTAACTCCAACGCTGACTGGCTCGCCGCAGGAAGGGGATACGCCGATGCACTGCGTTGACGTAGGACCGAGGTACTCAGAACCGAACATGACGTGATGAACAGGATTCTGGGTGCTGATCTTTGCAACTGAAACACCAGTGCCGAATTCCAATTTTGAAAGACGATCGAAGCACTTTTCATTCACTCTTGTGAGCAGCCGTTCGCCAACGATACGCAATTCTTGGAACGAGAGGTTCCCGTGCGCCAAGAACTGACCGCGAACAGAATCGGCCAAATCCTCAAGTCCAACTTCGCTGGCACGGAGCTGAATCGTGACCGTGTTGATGGTGTTTACCGCCCTGTCCTCTATGAAGCGAACCATCGATTCAAAGTGTCCGACGTCTGCGTCGGCTAGCGCTCCAAAATATTCTTCAACTTCGTCAGAGAACACGACCAGCGGAATGCCTGCAGCACGATAAAGAAAAACAGAAGCCAGTGCTCTGGCCACTCTGCCATTGCCGTCTGCGAATGGATGGATGGATGTGAACGCGTGATGACAGTAGGCGGCTTGCAAGAGGACATGACCAGTTTCAAAATCCGGACGTCTTAACTCTGTTACCAGTCTCACCATCTCCGGAGCAACGTCTTCAACCGGCGCGTACCAATGCGTCGAACCGTCGTCGAGGGTCACGTTATTCGGGAACTTCTTGTAAGTTCCAAGCTCTAGAGGCTGGTCTTGGGGTCCTAAATCTGTCTCAACTCTGTAAGTTTTTTGATTCCTGCAAAGCACTGCGTGCAACTCTCGAATCCATGCCTCGGTGATCGGCATTGAACTCGTCGCGAAGTCGAGCGTCATCTCGAAGGCATCGAGTTGCGCCGCAAAGTGCGATAGCACGTCAGGCCCAATCTCATCGAGCTTCGCTTCCCAAAGGGCGCCTTCCATCGCAACCGAACGAGTAATACCGCGTTGAACTGAATACAATCCTTCAATTGCTCCAGTTTCAAGTGCGGCCTTCCGCATCTCTGCCCGAACAAGTTGATTGAATTGTGAGGCATCAGCTGCAGCCCGCGAAGTTTCAAAGATCGACAATGAGTCGCTCCAGGTTGAGGCAACTGAAAGAACTCCCCAAGCGTCCCAGGACACAATTGGTTGATAGCCGAGTGGTTCACTTTCGATTTCCGTCACAGCATCCCCTCAGAATTGCAGACGTTTCCAAACCGAATCTACTGTCACCACTTGCGAAAACGGCCCCACAACTATTGGAACTGAGTTGACCACAATTGAGTCAACGACTAGGGCTCCGCGTAACAGGAGACCAGCAGGAGTTCGGCATCACCACTCACTGCTGCCTCACAACGAAAACCTTCCGCGGATACTGCGATCCCGGTGTCGCTCTCGGCCTCGTCTACGAGGAAGGCCACCACTCGCCCAGGCGTCGGACTCACTGCGATGTGCCCGGGAAGGCGGGTGAGGTGAGCGACGAGGCGATGTTGGCCGGCCACGAACGCATCGACCCTTAGATATGTTCCCTCATCGGTCATGCGAACGAACAGAAGCACTTGGGGCTCACGCCTACGAGCCACTTCCTCCCATGCGGGCGGAATGACTTCGTGGACGTTGACACCGGCACCATTCGTGACAGGCGCGTCGTCCGGAATGGTCTCTTGCTCTCCTTTTTGATCGATCCTCCATGATCGGAGGACGTTGCCGTCTTCGTCCGCGATCTGGACCGACATTGGTCGCGGGCGGGGAGCGTCCTTCCGCCTTCTGAATCGCTCGCGACCCCAAGCCTTCACGGTGTCGAGGATTCGGTCAAGCATGCCCTCGATCGCGTGATCAGTGACCACATCGGTAGCCTTCACCCCAAGATAGATCCAGACGACTTCGCCGAACACGACTCCGACCCGCCCTGGCTTCATGTACCTGTCTTCACGTCTTACGTCGTGCTGGAGGTCTCGTAGCCGTGCCGCCAAGTCCTCCCACGCTTCGACGGCCTCCCCTTGGACAATCGCCCCAGGGGACTTGTAAATCACGATCGTAGCCATAGTGGCTTATCCTAGAGACGAGGCTCGCGCTGGGTGACATGGCATGCAAGGGTCATTCAATACGGTGCTGAACTTCCCATTCCTGAATTCGCCAGTCGGATTGTTGACGTCGGCTCTCCGACACCAACAATCTCCGGTACCTTGAGTCCCACTTCTCGTTGGAGGACGTCTAAGGCGGTCCCCCCGTCACTGAAGATTCTCGTCGGTGCGGAGCAACGACATTCCGAGCCACGTGCAACATAATGGGGAACGTGAGTCGCACAACACCCACGCTGTTCGTCATGGTCGGTCTGCCAGCTTCCGGGAAGACCACACGGGCCAAGGAGATAGAGGAAGAACGTCGGGCCTTGAGGTTGACTCCCGACGAGTGGATGATCCCCCTGTTCAACGACAATGACGCTAACGGGAAGCGTAACGTCCTCGAAGGCCGCTTCATTTGGCTGGCGCTTCGTGCCCTGCGCCATGACATAGACGTCGTGTTGGACTTCGGTGTCTGGGCCAAGGTTGAGCGAACCGCCCTCCGAGCCCTCGCCGCCGCACGCGAGCGGGAAGCACGCGAGCGTGTCGAGCCGTCTCTCGAACGAGTCGGCCTTCTTCATCGCGCCGACGACCGGGTATCGAAGTACTCGATGGGAATGCGCCAGAGACTGGGCGTGGCCGCCTGCCTAATCGGGAACCCCCAGCTCCTGATCCTTGACGAACCCATGAACGGCCTCGATCCGGCATGCAAGCGATGCGAGAGATGATCCTCTCGTTGGTCGCCGAGGGCCGCACGGTGGTGTTGTCCTCGCACCTCCTCGACGAGGTGGAAAGAACATGTGACGCCATTGCAATCGTGGACCGAGGCAGAGTGGTTCGCCAAGGACCGATTTCCGAATTGCTGGCCGGAGCCAACCTCTCGCTCCGGATCGAATGCTCGGAACCCGACAGAGC
>CABEBJ010000190.1_pt1 | contig 14225 bp, 17 predicted proteins | sample 3132571 | NCBI WGS metagenome assembly CABEBJ01 (sample SAMEA5534345, study PRJEB31848) | metagenome | biome: tundra; feature: field; material: soil | place: USA | collected 2013-05 | depth 0.45 m
GCTCTTTGACACGTCGCCCCAAACGCTCGTTGCCGTCGCCGGTGCGCGACTCCCCGCGCACTACGTCAACGCCGTCAGTCGATTTCGTAACGGTCCCGGCGTCTGCAAAGTTGACTGGGCTCTGTCGGGTCCGGTTCCGTGGCTGGCTCCCGAGTGTCGACGAGCGGCCACGCTCCACCTCGGAGGAACGTTCGAGGAAGTGGCGTTGGCGGAAGCCGACGTGGCGGCCGGTCGCCACGCCGAGAGACCGTTTTGCATTGTCGTGCAGCCGAGCATCGTGGATGCGTCGAGGGCCCCCGCGGGTCACACCACGTTGTGGGCGTACTGCCACGTGCCGAATGGTTCCACCGTCGATATGACGTCGCGCATTGAAGCGCAGATCGAGAGATTCGCGCCTGGTTTCGGAGATCTCGTGCTCGCTCGCAGCACCATCACCGCCGCGCAGTCCGAAGAACACAACCCGAACTACGTTGGCGGCGACATCAACGGCGGCGCGGGCACGCTTCGCCAGACGATTTTTCGACCGACGATGAGATGGAATCCCTATCGCACTGGTGCCCGGGGACTTTATCTCTGTTCCTCGTCGACGCCACCCGGTGGCGGAGTGCACGGGATGTGCGGGGTCGGCGCCGCGCGCGCCGTCCTCCATGATTTGAAAGACGATCCGATTCGATAGCGCGTTCGTGACGCTCATGGCGTTACTTCAAATGGTTGTGCGAAAGCGAAGCGTTACGAGTTCAAAAGCGCAGTTACTCGGTTCGAAACAGTGGGACCTCGTTAGGACGCTGTGAACGAGCCCCCACAGTTCACTTACCCGGCAACTTAGCGTCACTCCGGCTTCGTGTCGGCCTCAAGAGTTAACTTGAAAACAGCTGCGGCGATCACTAGTGCGAGACGTGAGGTGGCGAAACGAGCCGCGCCGTGCGCCTGTGCTCGATAGGTTCTGATTGTCTGACCCAATCGAGAGGACGATTCATATGGCTGGTTGCGCTTCCTGCGGAGGATGTTGCGCTCACTGCGCGACCACTTGTGGTGTTATGGGGGGAGCGTCGTTTGGCGCCATGGGTTCCCCCTTCATCGGAGGCTTTGGCGGTTTTGGCTTCTTCCCCTTTTTTGGCGGTCACCATGCGTCGCAGAGTAACGACGACAACGCCACACCAGTGGACGGCGACGCACTTGTCGACCCTAACCACCCCGGTCATCGTGAAGCCATCAAGACAATTTCACACGTCGACGATGACAAGCACGAGAAGATTACCCAATGGCTCAAAGACGAACTCCACCAGATCGAACATGGGAGTGACCCGCAGAAGTGACGTTCGCGGCTTCAATCAAGGCAGCCAAGGGTTGATTCTTCAGTCGGATATTGTGCAGGTCGGCCCTCCGACACTAGGCAGTTAGAGGGATGGTCGAGATTGACTTGGGTTTAGCTGTTTTTGCTTGAAGTGCATAACAGTACGTCTTCGACTTGCCGGAGCGAACACCAAGGTTCGAAAACGCTCCCTGCATCGGTGATCAAGCGCCTTTCGGGCACAGTCTCTTCAGACTTCTTTGAAGTAGCATGAAACGCTACAGGAACCAGTGGAGGCCCGCCGAGATGCGCACGCTTCGTATTGAGCATGCAGTGCCGAATTTCGACCTTTGGAAGCAGGCGTTCGACAGCGATCCGGCCGATCGCAAGGGTTCCGGAGTCCGTTGCTTCCGAATCTCTCAGGCGATCGACGACCCCAACTACGTCACCATAGATTTGGACTTTGACACGGTCGCAGAAGCCCGGAGACTGCTCGCAACCATGGAGCAAGTATGGGCCGGTCCTGGTAAGGCCTTCATGGTGGATCCCAGGGCCCACATAGTGGAGACCATCGAGAACGTGCAACTCTGACCAAAACGTCCCGAACCTGGCCAATAGTCTCCGAGACCGCATTGTCTCTTTGATCACGTCCGGAACCTGATCGGTCTCGGGCGCAATTAGGACTCTCAGACGCCAGTGCAGGGTGGCAGAACAGTTGCGTCGGGCCTGCGACACCAGACGAATATTGGGACGCGTCGTGAGAAGCGGTTGCTTTCGCAATCCTCACTTGTCGGACTACGGCTGGACGACGGCGTGTAGTTGGACGTACTCCGTCGACATGGCAACAGGATCTGGGAGGTTTGGCTTGACGTGCTCGTTAAACCACGCCTCTTGCTGGGCTTGACTCTCCCAAACTTCGCCTACGCCGAATCCGCCGGGCGTCGGATACGCGATGTGAATGACGAAACCGGGCTGCTTCTTCACCTGTTCGTGGAGTCCGGGGGACATCTGGTCATAGGTCGCTTGATCCATTCCGGTGGCTGAAATCCTAACGAGCACGGTCATTGGGTCTCCATTCGTGGTGGATAATTTGGAGGGAAGGCTACACCTATTCCATGCACGTCTCAGCAGAGGAATGGGGAGGTGATCCTCGCGGTATCAATGCATTTCCCTAGCGCTCGTTCGGCTGCCTACAACGACAGGTCTCGGTTGATTCTCGACAGCCTTCGGCGCGAGGTTGCGTAACGGTCAGATCGCCCCAGCGAACAGACTCGCACTCAGCCCAATGCCGCGGAAGATCCCCTTAAGACCTTCGGACTCTTGAGGCGATCGTGCATGAGGCGCCAGTGAAGGGTTGCAGATCTGTTGCGTCGGGCCTCGGACACCAGTCAGTGGGCAGGCTTCCACACATCCGAGACCAATCAATCCCGGCCAGGGTCGAGCATTCCGGACGAGGTTCACTCGTCCGTCCAGTATCGACAGTGCGGACCTGAATTCCTAGTCGCCCTCGGGCGCCTCGGCGGCGGTCCGGCCGGTCGTCAGTGCGTCCTCCAGATCGAGTTCGATCTCGTCGCCGTGCGCTACGCCGTTGGTCTCGCCGGTGACCTCGAACTCGCTCAGCAACTCCTCGCCGCTGGCTTCTACCGCCTCGTCTCCCTGGATGTCTTCATCCACGTCGATCTCCCTCGTCGGGATCGTGGCGTTAAACCCCGCCGCCAGGTCCTCGGCGTCGACCGACCCCTGGACGAACTCGTCCTCCGCCTCGTCCTCGTTGAGTAGCGCCGCATCCAAGGAGGTCTCATCCTCTTCTTCCTCGCTGATCTCCTCGAAGATCTCATCTTCCAGTTCCAGTTCTTGTTCGTCCTTGTCCATGACTCCTCCTTTCATATTCTCGACGGTCCCGCATACGGACTACGTGCACGCACCGTCGCACGATTCGAAAGGGACGGTCTCCCCATAACTCTGGGCCCGCCTCCGATACCTATCAAGCCATGCCTAGTTCAAGCCGCCGATGCAAGGTGGCATCTCAGTTGCGTCGGGCCTCCGCCACCGGTCAAGACCAAGCTCGAGAACCAAGTCTCGATTACTTACTGTCGCTGCTGATTACGGTGGCGTCAGATCCAGGGAAGTAGAGGTCTTGCCGCTCGCTGTCGTCCCACTGGACGACGTAGGGCGGTTCCCCATCTTCATGGTCAATCTTGAGAATGACGCAACGACGATCAGGCTGCCCCATCCGATGCCCCCGAACCAAGATTCGATCACCGACTTTTGCGAACATGATGCCTCCGATCCACCACTCATCACCCTCATTTCTATGTCGCCAGCTCCGCGTGCGCTAGGGACGAAAGTCCCGGCTTGGGACACCGGTTAGGCCTTGACCGGGTTAAGCCGCCAGTGGACGGTGGCATCTCAGTTGCGTCGGGCCTCCGACATCACGGGTTTGCAGCCTTGCGTAGGTCTCACTTAATGAATGTCAATGATCAGGGCAGGTGCACCGGCCATCTAGGCGGTGGCAAATTCAATGAAACTAGCGCCTTGCCTGAGGTCGCTGCGAAGCCCGACCGCCGCGACATACCGCCCACGTCGCCCACATCGTTACTCTTCGACGTTTACTGCGGCACTCGGCATCGACGAACCGCGCGGCAGGAGTCGCAGGGGCGCCGGCGCCAGCGCCTGGTGGGCGAAGAAGACGAACGCCGTCGCACCGACTATGTACACCGAATCGATGATCGACGACAGCGTGTCGACACGTGATCCGGTCGCCCCGAAGACGCCCGGCGCCACGAGCTGGAAGATCAGGTACCCGAGGACCATGGCCGAGATGAGGGCGATGAGCACCGAGATGAAGCTGACTGCGGCCACGTAACTCCGCATCACCCGCTTGGTCGGACTGGATGGATCTGTTTCCGAATCGGAGAGGGCCAATCCCCGCTGCCGGTGGATGATGTGGGCGACCCCGCCGACCAGAACCATGAGGAAACCCACTACGACGATTCGCGCAACAGTGTTGGTACTGGGGGCGTTGGAGCGCATCAGGCTCACTAACGTCTCGACGACGATGATCGAGCCCAGGTAGGCGATCCACAGCGAGAGGAACGAGCCGCCGAACAGGTACGCCGCCATCGGCCGCTTGCCCGAAGGGTCCGGGTCTGCTCGGTTGGCGATCACGATGATGACGTACGTCATAATCGATCCCGCGCTTGAAATGAGCAGCAGAAACATGATCACGATGAGTACCGCGCCGCTTGCGAGGATTCCACTTGAAATCGAAGACACGAAGCCCCCTTCAATGAAGACGCGAATGGCCTTCTCGCTATGACCTTAAGCCCTTATCTTGTTTCAGGGGCGACCAATCTGGAATTTCTCCGAGTCGCCAGTGAAGGGTTGCAGATCGATCACGTCGGGCCTTCGACACCATTCAGTGGGACGGTTCCCACACTTCTGGGATTGAGAAATCCAAAGGAACATCGAGCGCGCAATTCGCAGCGTGGGGGAGTCAATTCACGGCAAGCCCGCAAGTGCACCGTAGGGTGTGTACGAGATCGTCTCGTCGATTGGAGGACTATGGGCATCGTGCAACGAGAAACCGGACAGGGCCAAGCTCACCACCACGCGCCGGTGCGCGATTACGCGGCCGACGCCAGTGAGGTAGATCGCACCGCGGACAGCCGCGATCACTGGAAGTGCCTAGGTGTGGGGTGCGCCGCGCAGTGGGCGCTGCCACCCGGAGAGAAGCCACTGGGGTAAGACGTGGCCCCGACGCAAGTGCGTTGGACTTAGACAGTCAGTCGCCAGTGCAAGGTGGCATTTCTGTCACGTCGGGCCTTCGACGCCGATAGCGGCAGTTCGAGCCAACTGCCAGTATTGGCTTGTGAGTCTACCTAGGCAACATCGAGCCTCACACCTGCTTCGTGTGATCGTTTTTCCCGTTCTGGTGGCGATTTCTCTGTCGCCCATAACTGGCGCAACTGTGTCAGAGGCAAGCGCCGGCGAGAAGCCAGTGACGCCCTTAGTAATCTCTCGGGTGCGCTCGTCTGGTGAGCAAGCCGGCTCCGGCGCTCGCCATGATCTGCCAAGCTTCGTCGTCGTCAACCGCATGCTGGGGGCGAACACTTCCTCATTGTGGCACGGAGAATACGCCCGTTTAAGTTTTTCCACCAGAACATGAAATTTCGCTCGGTGAGACAAACTGCACTCGGCGCGCTCGGACTCGCTTGAATGGGACAGCGCCCGCCCGCTATTTCTCTTTGCCGTCGCCGACGAGTCTGGCAATGAAGAGACGAGTCCTGTCGGATTTTGGGTTGAGGAGTACTTCCTCCGGTCGGCCCCGTTCGACGACGACTCCGTCATCCATGAACACCACCGTATTGGCGACCTCTCGAGCAAACTGTAACTCATGCGTTACCACGACCATGGTCATGCCCTCCTCCGCGAGATCGCGCATTACCTTTAGTACCTCTCCAACGAGTTCTGGATCAAGGGCCGAAGTCGGCTCGTCAAAGAGTATGAGTTTCGGGCTCATCGCCAGCGCGCGTGCGATGGCGACTCTCTGTTGTTGTCCGCCCGAGAGTTCGCGCGCGAACGAGTCCCTACGATTGGAAAGACCCACACTCGCCAACATCTTCATCCCAATTTCATCCGCCTCTCTCCTTTCGACGCCTCGCGCCAAACGAGGCGCCAGCGTTACGTTGTCGAGGACTGTGAGGTGAGGGAACAGATTAAAACGTTGGAAAACCATCCCGATGTCGCGACGTTGGCGTGCCGTGTCGCGATCCTTTAGTGCGACCAAGTGTCCTCGACGAGGCTCGTAGCCGATCAGTTGATCGGCTACGACGATGGTGCCCGAGTCGGGCGCTTCGAGGTGGTTAATGCAGTGCAGCAACGTACTCTTCCCCGATCCCGAGGGGCCGATTACGCATACGACCTCGGCCTTCTCACACGACAAACTCACGCCACGGAGCACTTCGTTATCGCCAAAAGACTTGCGAAGGTCCTCAACAACGAGCAGAGGGCGATCACTCACTTGTTAACACCTCCTTCGTCCTCATCTTCTTCTTCGACAAGAGCGCACGCAGTACTCGATCAGCCAATGAGCGTCGTCGCACCTGGGAACGCCCAAAGTGCCGCTCGACGTAGTACTGGCCAACGCTGGTGACCGACGTGGCCACGAGATACCAGAACGAGGCAACGAACAAGAGTTCCATGACCCGCGCGTTGACGTAGTAAATGGATTCAGCGCTCTCGAGCAACTCCATGTAACCAATCACGGCCGCCAACGACGACATCTTCAGCATTCCAATCGCTTCGTTACCGATGGTCGGGAGAATCGCGGGCATGGCCTGGGGCAGAATTATTTTCGCCAGCGTTTGGCGCGACGATAATCCGTGAGCTTTGGCCGCTAACGTCTGTCCGCTGTCGACCGAAAGAATTCCTCCGCGAATGATTTCCGTAAGATACGCCCCCTCATTAATGCCAAGTCCCAGCAAGGCTGCCAAAAACGGCGTAATGAATTGGACGGTCTGAACGTGAAAGAGCCCGGGAATGCCGATGCTGGGAAACACCAGTGGGAGATTGAACCAAATCAACAACTGGACGAGGACTGGCGTTCCGCGAAAAGCCCACACGTACAGCCACGCCACCGCGGACATGACGGGATTATTCGATAGCCGCATTACTGCGAAGCACGTCCCCAAGACGAGCCCGAGGATCATTGCGAGCGCCGCGATCAAAAGTGTCTTTTCGAAACCTTCGATAATCACGCCCGAGACGATGTAGTGAGGGACAATTCCCCAGTCGATGTTGCCGCGAGCGAAGCCCCACACCAGAGCACCGAGAAGCGCCAAGACGATGACGCCGCTCACCCAGTAACCCGGGTGTCGACGCGCGACGAGTTTCAGGGGCGCACTGTTCCCCGTACTGACGAGGTCGCTCGAGGAGCTGTCGCGCCCTCGGTTCACTTCGGAAACTTTAGATGAGCAATGACGAGACTTGCGGCGCGAGGCCACAACGACATCAATCTAACGCGGGGAGCGCGTTCGATCATCGAATATCGTCGTGGTGCTCGCCGGCGCAGACCGAACAAGACCGCGTGGGAGGTCAAAAGGTCCGATGCACGGCGAACGAAATAAAAGTCGACACGGTCCGACATGGGCCAAGGCGCTCTCAGCCTTCGGATGAGAACTGAGTTGCCGGTAACTCACTAACCATTCCCACCCTTGTCAATGGTTGCGGCTTTCACTCCGTCACCCGAAAGGTGCCACTTAACGAGAATCTTGTTGTAGGTACCATTCTTTATCAAAACGTTTAACCCGGCCTGGATGGCCTTACCGAGTTGAGTGTCGTTCTTATTGAACATGATGCCGTAGTCGAGGACATTGAATGTCTTACCGATAACGTGCCACTTACCTTTCTGTGAAAGTTCCAGCGCGCCGTTGATTTCGGGCCCCTGCGCCAGCGCGACGGCGCGGCCAATCTGAACTTGCGTCTGCTGCTCGGGAGGCGACGTCACCGAGATTGTGCTGATCGGTTTCTTCGAAGGGCAAATTGACTTCGAAAGGGTGGCGATTTGTGCGGCGTAGGACGTTCCTGATTGAAGCGCCACGGTTTTTCCGCATAGCGACGAGTTCGACTTCAACGTGGAAGAACTGCTGTTTAGCCCCAAGAACTGCGTTCCCGTGACGAAATCATCAACAAAGTGAATCGAACCATGTCGGCTCGTGAGGTCAATGACACTCGAGTCAACGATGTCCGTACGCGACGATTCCACCGCTGGAATGAGTTCGGCGAAGTTCGGCGTGTTCGTCACGACCAACTTCAACTTCAGTTCTTTCGCGAGCGCGGTGGCAACATCGATGTCAAACCCCACGATCGCTCCGCCCGCCGCGGCCTGGTACTCCATGGGAGTGTAGGGCGAGTTCACCATGTCGCTCAAGTTACCGGTGGCTCGAATCTTTGCGGGCACCATTGAACTAGGAGAGGCTTTGGACGATGCCGACGCCGACGTGCCCAGCGAGAACAGTGCGCCTCCTGTGACTAGGCTCATCACAACCAATGACGCTCCGCTGCGACGTACCAGGGATACGTCCCCGCGTCCGCGTACTCCACGTTGCGAATTACTCATAACACCCCCTACACTTCCACGTGCTCCGTGAACAACCACATCAATTGTGTTAGTGCGCACATCGAATGTTTTTTTCTTAAGATTAACGGCTCCCTTCTTGTAAGTCAACCGCGCTCGAGCCCAAGTAGCCTCTCAATGAGAACCACGGCGACATCGGATCACAATCCGCTCGCATGTGAAGGTAGCCTCGTGACATCGTGATACGTCAGAAGCGCGCCGGAAGTCCGACGGGAAACCGATGAGTAACGAATACTCCGCGCGCTCGGGAGGTGACGTCCTCATGGAGACGTTAACGAGCCTGGGCGTGACGACCATCTTTGGCATTCCGGGTCAACACGCGCTGGGCGCTTTTGACGCACTTCGTCGCTCGGATCTCGTCTTCGTTGGCCTTCGGAACGAACTAAACGCGGGATTCGCCGCCGATGGGTACGCGCGCGCCACGAGTTCGCCGGGGGTGCTGCTGGTTTCGTCTGGTCCTGGTGCATTGGCGACGCTCGCTGCACTCCAAGAAGCTGCAGCTTCGTCCTCACCGATCGTAGCCATCGGAAGTCAGATTCCTCGCGCTGGACTCGGCGGACGCAGAAGAGGATACCTGCACGAGTTGCGCGATCAAAGTGGTAGCTTTCGAGACGTCGTAAAATCGGTGTCGACCGTCAATCAGATTTCGCAGATCCCGAGCGCGATCGTTGGCGCATGGGAGATGGCCCTGACCCCGCCGTACGGACCAGTCTGGGTAGAGATTCCACAGGACGTTCTCTTAGAGTCGGCATCGATACCATCCGTCGATCCGATTAGCGTTCTCGTGACGCTTCCGCGGGCACGAGCCGAGTTGCTGAGTGAGGCCGTGCGCCAATTAGATCAATCTCGCCGCCCGGTCATCGTCGCCGGTGGCGGAGTGTCGCGCTCTAGGGCCGAGGACGCATTACTCGTGCTCGCCGAGAAACTGAGAGCTCCCGTCGTGACCACTTTTGGTGGTAAAGGGTCCTTCCCGTGGACTCATCCACTTTCGATGCAGTCGTGGATGGAGGATAAATTCACCACTGAGTTTCTCGAAGACGCCGATCTGCTCCTGGTGGTTGGTTCGGGTCTCGGAGAGCTTTCGAGCAACTATCGAACGATGTTGCCTCGTGGCGCGGTCATTCAAGTCGAGGCCGATGTGGGTAAGCTCGAGGCCAACTACCGTGGCCTCGGCATCCACGCAGACGCTCGGCTGACACTTGAGGCGCTGGCGAGCGCGGTAAGTTCTCGACCAAGAGACGGCGTCGCGGAATCGAAGGTTGCCAATCTCCTAACTCGAATTCGTGAGCGCTTGGAACTTCAGCATCTCAATCTTGAATTCGACCTCTTGCGAACGCTTCGCGGTGCGGTATCTAGCCACACCAAAACCTTCTGGGACATGACGATTCTCAGCTACTGGGCGTGGTCGGCGTGGGATCCACGCACCAGCGACTCGATGCACTCGGCCCAAGGAGCGGGCGGACTGGGTTTCGCCTACCCCGGGGCAATCGGCGCCGCCGTTTCTATGAAGGGAACGGAGCGGGTGTTGGCGGTTTCGGGGGACGGAGGTGCGATGTACGGGATCGCCGAGCTCGCCGTCGCGCGACAACACTCGCTCCCGGTGACATGGCTCATCGTCGACGACGGCGGATACGGGATTCTTCGCGAGTACATGACTGATGCATTCGGTGAAGCCTTCGGTACCGAGCTCGACCGACCGGACTTCAGCGCACTCGCCAGCGCGTTCGGTGTTCCGGCTCAAAGTACGTCACCCGAAGCGCTCGAGCATGATCTCGCAATAGCGCTCGGTGCCCGCGGACCTAACGTCTTGGTCCTACCAGCCGTCCTACGGATGTTCGCTCCCACGCACCTTGGTATATCGTAGGGGCCGAAGCAGCCCTGGTTTCTAGGACCGGAACGTCCAATGGCAAGACGACGTTCACTAAGAACAGAATGGGAACCGCATGCGTGTAGTTATAGCTGATCCCGACATTGATATCGACCTCGCGCGAGCCATTCTCGAACCAACTGGCGCCACGACTGTGTTCGAATACGACCACTGGTCTGGCGAGGATGTCGTGGCAATCGTGGTGTCGCCGTTCGGAGAAGTTCGCGCTCGGGAGTTGGAGAACTGTCCCAATCTAAAGATCGTGGCGACGACGAGCAAGGGGGTCGACAATATAGATGTGGAGTTCTGTCAGCTCCGCGATGTCGCGGTGTGGCATCCCATGGACTACTGCTCCGACGAGGTCGCCGATACCGCCGTGGCCCTTCTGCTTGCCCTCTTACGAGGTACCGTATTTCTCGACCGCTCGGTGAGAGATGGTCAGTGGCACTACGCGGCGTCTGGCTCACTCAAGCGGATCGATGAGACACGTCTGGGAGTCCTCGGCTACGGGATAATCGGTCGGAAGGTCGCCGCGCGTGCACGTGGACTCAACATTGCTGTGAGCGCGTACGATCCGTACGTTGTCGCCGATGACCCTGGCGCGATCGGCGCGGGCGTCAAGATCGTCGACCTCGAGGAATTGTTCACCACCTCCAGCGCTATCAGCGTCCACGCCCCCCTCGACGAGTCGACGCGAAAGCTGATTTCCGCAGAGCTCCTGGCGCTGATGCCTCAAGGCTCGGTCTTAATCAACCTCGCTCGAGGAGAGATTGTCGACATCAGCGCCGTACTCGACGCGCTAAACAGCGGTCGACTCTACGGCGCTGCGCTCGACGTGCTGGACGTGGAACCGCCCAGCCCCGAATTTCCCGCACCAAAGCACTCGCGGCTCGTCGTGACGCCACACGCCGGCTGGTATAGCGAACGCTCCGCGCGGGCCCTTTTTCGTGAACCTCTCGAAGTGATACGCGACGTACTCCTCTTTGGCAGCGCCGATCACGTTGATGTAATCCGAGCTTCAGAGTAGGAAACGCTCTGTCGAGATCGACGAGGACGCCTTGCGGTATCTCAGCTCACGAGAACGAGAAGTGAGCGCTTCCTCATAATGAATGCGCTCGTAGAGTTAGACTTATCTACTTCGGGATTGGAGACTCAACGCATGAAAGCCACCGCCACAACGCAGCTAGAAAACGATCGCGTGACGGTCACCGAGTGGCGATTCGCCCCCGGCGACGAAACCAGCTTTCACGTGCACGCGTTCGACTACGTGGTGGTCCCCTTGACGACGGGAACGTTGCGGCTCGAATCGCCGACGGCAACGAAGGAGTCTCATCTCGAGGTCGGGATCTCGTACGCCAACGTGGCAGGCACTGCCCATAAAGTCGTCAACACCAACGACTATGAATTCTCCTTCATCGAGATTGAACTCAAGTGACGCTCATTTCGACCCCTCTCCTTCGTGAGTCCTAACATTCGCGAGCGTCGCGTGGTTGTTCGTTCTACATCGCGCCCAGGAGTTCGTAGATTATGTGTGCCGCGGCGATACCTGTGATCTCCGCATGGTCGTAGACCGGCGATACCTCGACGACATCCGCGCCAACGAAGTTTCGTTGGCGTAGTGAACGAAGAATCGCGAGTAGTTCACGGCTGGTGAGCCCACCGGCCTCTGGGGTTCCCGTACCTGGCGCGTGCGCGGGATCGAGCACGTCGATGTCAACCGACACGTACATCGGGCGATCTCCGACACGCTCGGCAATCTTCTCTATTGCACCCTTCACGCCAATGTCGTCGAGTTCGATGGTGGAGAAGATCTCGAAACCGAGGTCGGCGTCATCTTCTAAGTCCTTTGTTGAGTACAACGGACCGCGAACTCCGACGTGCATCGAACCCTCGCGATCGATCAAACCCTCCTCCGACGCACGGCGAAACGGTGTGCCGTGGGTGTACCGCGCGCCAAAATAAGTATTCCAGGTATCGAGGTGAGCGTCAAAGTGCACGACGCTGATCGGCCCGTGCTTGGCCGCCATCGCGCGCAGTAGCGGCAGGGCGATGGTGTGGTCACCGCCAATGGAGATGACGCGCCCGGCCCGTTCGTGAAGTTCTCGACTGGCCCGCTCAATATCCGCTAGGGCTTCACCGATATCGAAAGGGTTGACCGCCATATCACCTGCGTCGGCGACTTGGTATCTCTCAAAGGACGAGACGTCGGCGGCGGGGTTGTATGGGCGCAGAAGCCGCGAAGATTGACGAACGTGCGCGGGGCCAAACCGCGCCCCGGGTCGATAACTCGCGCCCGCGTCAAACGGTATACCGACGATGGCCACGTTCACGTCGCTGACGTCGTCTATTTGTGGTAGGCGAGCGAAGGTTGCCAGGCCGGCGTAGCGAGGGACCAGCGTCGCGTCGACCTGACCAACTTTGCCATTCTCTACGATGCGCGGGGTCTTCTTTTCGATGGTCGCCTCCTTGATCAGTTCCTGAGAACCAATTTAACCCGTTGGAGAATGATGCCGATCGACGCGACTTCGCGACGGCACGTCAACGTATGTGTGACTGACGTAGACGATTCTTTCGCCGCCGGACGTGAACGACAAGGTAAAGAAGTAAAAGGAGGCACGACAGTCCGTGCCATCCGACGAAGTGGATGTTGAGTCCGTGACCCGTCGTAGCGGGAACCGAAGACTGCGTCTGGCGATCAAGTCTGCGACGCCCAACATTAGGGGCGCGGGTCACCCGTTACTAAGTCACAGGTCTCCCGTTACTGAATTGATGCAGATCAGCCGGGACATTACACCTGCTTGGCGCGCCGACCGGGACTTGAACCCGGAACCTGTTGATTAAGAGGAAGTTCTTGATGGTTGCGTCGTGTCGGTCTAGTCGAGAAAACGCCATGTTTCAAGGGAAACCGTGTTGTCTCATGTCGGTCTGGTCGTGTGGTGTTGCAGAAATATGAGGCCTACTATGAGGCCTGTTTGGACCGTTGTCGTCGCCCGGTGACTAGCTGTCCGCGACGCCTTGAAGTCGCAACCGTTTTGAGAGACATCTGTTTGACTTGGAAGCTCTCGTTAGCGGCGAAAGGCCGTCATAAATTTATGATTGATTCAAACGGGAGCTCGGATGTACCGGGCTGGGAGGGTGGCTGGCCAGCACTGGCTGGAGCGCCACCGACCAGGCCGACGCGAAGGCGGCCTGGTCGGTGGCATCCACTCTTAATGCAGGGCGAATGGCTTTGGGGCAGCGGAGTGTTACCGGGTCGTGGTGATTCGGTCAACTATTCGACACGGGATCACTTCGTCCTCGTTGAGGTGGTAGCTAGCGCAGATGCGGTGGTAGCCGTCGGCAACCCAGAGAGGTGTATTTCGCACCAACAGTACGGGGGAGAGCTTCTCGCCGGATTTCACCTTGTGCAGATCCTTGACCACTTCGTGGTCATCAGCCGCCAAAAGGGACAGACCACTGGCTCGCAAGATGTCGTTGGCCATGTAGTGCTCGAGCCGCGATCTCTGCTTCATTGCCTTGGTGAGTTTTTTTGCCTCGCGGGGATCTATCAGGAGTGATAAGTAGTTGAACGCAGCGGGAATATCCTGCTCCTCCGGCTCATCCTTCCAGTGCTCCGTCGCCATAGTGGACTCCTGTTCTTCCAGCAAAAAAGTTGCCGAATCACCATCCCTGGCCGAGCCTAGTTTTGATTTTCATAATGACACTTTTTGGAAAAGCAGACGTCGCGTTGCCAATCTCCCCGGCTCGACGCCAGTTCACGATGGCGGTGTGAGGGTCGTAGTTCAAATCACGCATCGCCGTATTCCAAAGTCTTTGGTACTACTGGTGGGCCGCCCGGGTCTCGATCCCGACGCTTTGGGATTAGAAGGAGGTGCGCGTCTAGCAGCTCGGACGCTCTGAAGACAAAGGAGTCAACATGACGTAACCGA
>CABEBJ010000206.1_pt1 | contig 13783 bp, 15 predicted proteins | sample 3132571 | NCBI WGS metagenome assembly CABEBJ01 (sample SAMEA5534345, study PRJEB31848) | metagenome | biome: tundra; feature: field; material: soil | place: USA | collected 2013-05 | depth 0.45 m
CGCGATGGTCAGCGTACTTCGCCAAGGTTCACTCGCGAGTCCGTGAACGTTCTCGGCGTCGTTCAGTCTTTCGACGATAATCGCGGCGATGGTGTCGTGCGCAGTGACACCGGCGAGTCCTTCTACTTCCACTGCGTGTCCATCAGCGACGGCACTCGACACGTTGACGAAGGTGTCCGGGTATCCGCACACCGCTCCGTGGGTCATCGAGGTCGCGACGAGGTCGTCTCGTTGCAACAAGTCCACTGATCGACGAAGGCCACGAAAGGGCGACGCGCCTCTTCAAAGAAGAGTGACTCGCCACTGCGTCGACGAATGACTAGTTCGATTTACCGGAGCCCGTACCCGATTTTTCGGGCGCAGTACCGAGGGCAATGAGCGCCGCGCTTCGTGTCGCCGCGGCTTGAATGATGGCGGCCACATAGGTCTGGCGCGCGGCGCTTCGTTGTGCGGACGAGGTCGCATGCGCGAGTACGTATTCGTAGGTGGCGTGAGCTTGATTCACTGCGGAGCGAAAGGTGTTCTGAATGGCGCGTCGTGACGCGCGGTAGGCCGACTCGTCTTGGTGGAACGTTCGCGACGGTGCCGATCCGTTTTGTTGTGTACCGGCTGAAGCGAGCACAGGCGTGGAGAGTCCGACTGTGGCAACGATGCCCAGCGCAATCAGCCCTCGCGACGTCAACTTCCTCATAATCGAAAGCGTACCGAGAGAAGGTGAGAAAGTACTGTGAAGCAACTGTCGAAACGTTGAGAAGTCCCTTATAAGGGCTCCCTGATGGCGCTACGCGTGAGACAGTACGCTCACCCTATGGCGGTGCGACCTTGACGACCATCTTGATCATTGACGACGAACCGGGCGTTCGCGACCTGCTCGAAGACGCGCTGGGCAACGCCGGGTACCAGACCCAGTGCGCCACCAACGGGGCCGACGGGCTCGACCAGCTCCGGCGTCGGAGTGCGGACCTGTGCATCGTGGACATCAACATGCCCACCATGAACGGGTTCGAGTTCTTGGAGAAGCTGAGGGCTCACGACACCAAGACGCCCGTGCTGATGCTCACGGCGCGTGATTCGAGTGACGACGTCGAACGCGGTCTTCGGGTTGGCGCCGACGACTACGTTCGTAAGCCCTTTAGCCTCGAGGAGCTACTACTGCGCGTGGCGGCCATTCTTCGCCGGACGGGCATCGACGAGAACGATGACCACGTGTTCAACTGTGGCCCACTCGTGATGAATATCGACCGCCACGTGGTCACCTTTAGAACCGAGGAGATCGAACTCTCCGCGACCGAGTTCCGCTTACTAGAAGTCCTGCTCGAACACCAAGATCGAGTCGTGACGCGCGAGCAGTTGCTCCGCGAAGTATGGAACATCGACTTTGACTCGGAAACGTCGGTACTCGACACGTACATCTCCTACGTCCGACGCAAGATCCATCGCGACGACTTCGCACCCATCACTACGATTCGAGGTGTGGGCTTCAAGTTGGTGGATCAGGCCGCTCGCCAGTGAGGATTGCCACACGCCTCACCCTCCTCTTCGTACTCCTGACGTTGCTGGTGTCCTTTACGGTGGGCTGGTTCGCGGTGGTGATGAGTTCGAGAGCCCAGTACGCGACGCTCGACAGTTCCATCAACTCGGTGGTCGACAGTGGCCTCGGCGATCCCAACACCGCCCTCAGTAACGCCCTCTACGTTGTGCAACGCGACAGTTACAACCTGACGCTGGACGTGGTCTACCCGTCGGGTGAGATCACGCAGGTGAACACCCCGACGGTGCCCCTCAAACGCCACCCAACGATCGCCAACGTCAAGACTTCGCTGTCGCGCGTCGTTCAAGTGAGCAATCTTCCGGGCTTTCAGATTCGATCGCTCAACGTCGGCGGGGGTGACTACCTCGTCGTGGCCGCTTCGACGTCGGGCATCGAGAAGCAGAATCAACACCTCGCGCTCTTAGTCGCGAGCGCCGCCATCGTGGTCGCCCTCTTGGGCCTGGTGCTGGCGCGCGAAGTGATGCATCGCGATCTTCGCTCGATGGGACGACTCATTGACTACGCCGGCGACGTGGCCGGCGGAGACGAGACGGGACCCGTGCCGCCCAGCGAAGGCAGTCGGGACTTAAGAGAACTGCGCGGGGCGCTGGTCATCATGGTGGACGCGCTGCAAGAGCGCATCGCCCTCGAAGCGCAGAACGCCAACATCATGCAGCAGTTCATCGACGACGCGTCGCACGAGCTGCGTACGCCGCTCACCGTCGTCAAGGGCTACAACGAACTTCTGGCCAGTGGCCGGGCGAGTCCCGAACAGCAGGTCCGCGCCGTCACGAGAGTACAACGCGAGGTCGAACGCATGGAGGAACTCGTTCGAGACCTCTTGTTACTCGCCGAAGTTCGCGAGGCGCCCCATCACGCCGAGCAACTGGTCGATCTCAGCGAGCTCCTGCGTACCCGCGTGGGCGAGTTTGCTCTGGAACACCCCGAACGACGGCTCACCAGTGCACTGGCGTCGGGGATCACGATCCACGCGCGCGTCGACTTCGTCGATCGCCTCCTCGGCAACGCCCTCAATAACGTCCTTCGCCATACGAAGAGTGACGCGCCCCTTCACGTGACGCTGGCTGCCGCGAACCACGAGGCGTCGCTCGTCATTGAGGACGGGGGCGCGGGACTGCCGATCTACGGAGCGCGCCCGCAACGCTTCCAGCGATTCGACGACTCGCGCTCTCGCGAGACCGGCGGTTCGGGACTCGGCATGAGCATCATGGCCGACGTCGCCGAGTCGCTCGGCGGTACGATGACCACCCAGGCGAGCTCTCTCGGTGGGCTCGCCTTGCACTTCGTGTTGCCGCTCGCGATGTCGGTGAAGACCTAGCTAGGTAGTCGGCGTACTCTTCGCGCGCACGTAGGCCTGTTGAACTTCCGCTAAGGCGCTCCGATAGAGATCAACGTGCTCTCCGAGTCGCGCACCACCGGCGTTCACCATCGCCGCGACGGTGTCAATGACCAGTTCGGCGGCGGCGAGATTGGGTGGCGTTTCGCCGAGCCGCAGCGCCGCGACTTGGAGCAGCACGAAGAGATGGTTCCCAAGGATCGCCTCGGCGGGCGCGGCGCGCAGGTACGCGATCTCGTCGGCTTCGTTGAACTCGGCCTCGCTCGATGGATCGCTCACGCGAACCAACGTAGCGTTTCGAGGGTCCGCTCGAAAGACTGGGACCACCTCGAAACCGTGCACGACGACATCCTTCAAGCAGGCAACGGCGCCGAGGGACGTCACGTTGTCGACCGGGACGGCCGTCTGATAACGTAGTTGAGCAGTTCAGCAAGCGAGGTTGGCAGTGCCAACGTCCACCTGGCCACCAGCGTGCGTCCGGGTTCCCGGGAGTTTTGCGCCTCGCTTGCCGTGGCGACACCGCAGTGGTGTCGCGTAGAGCAAGGAGAGAGTTATCGCAACAGTGCCTGGAGACCACCGCGTCAATGACCGTATTCGCGTCGAAACCGTTCGCCTGATTGACCAAGATGGAAATCAGCGTGGCGTGATGGCAACGCGTGACGCGTTGGCGCTGGCGAGAAGCCTCGATTTGGACTTGGTGGAGATTGCGCCGACGGCGCAGCCGCCGGTGTGCCGGATTATGGACTACGGCAAGTTCAAGTTCGACGAGGCCCAAAAAGCCAAGGAGTCGCGACGAAAGACTCTCAACGTGGGCGTCAAGGAGATGAAGTACCGCCCGAAGATCGGCGCCGGTGACTTCGACACCAAGACGCGGCTCGTGGAGAAGTTTCTGGGCGAAGGTCACAAGGTGAAAGTCACCATCATGTTTCGCGGTCGCGAGTCGGCCCACCCCGAGTTAGGCAAGAAGATTCTCGATCGCATTGTCGAGAAACTCGAGGACGTGGCCAAAGTGGAGTCCGCACCCAAACTCGATGGTCGCAACATGATCATGGTGCTCGGGCCTGACAAGAAGTCCAAGGCTAAGAGTGTCGAAAGTTCGAAAGTAGTTGAAGGTCAAGAAGAGTCGCCGTTAGGTGCTGAAGTTTCGCTAGAGGAGGGCTGAAATGCCAAAGATGAAGACAGACAGTGGTGCGAAGCAGCGCATCAAGGTCACGGGCAGCGGCAAGCTGCGCCGTCGCAAGGCCTTCCGTGGACACCTCATGGAAAAGAAGTCGTCGGTACGCTCACGGCGTCTTGGTCGCCAGACCGAGATCGCGCCGGGTTCGGTGCAGCACGTCAAACGCATGCTGGGTCTGTAGAGAGAACGAGTTAGGAAAGAGGTAGTGCTATGGCACGAGTAAAGAGGGCCGTCAACGCCAAGAAGCACCACAAGGCAATTCTCGAAGAGGCGAAGGGTTACTACGGCGATCGCAGCCGTACGTTTCGCAGTGCGAACCAGGCCGTACAGCACGCCGGGGTCTACGCGTTTCGAGACCGTCGCGCTCGTAAGGGCGAGATGCGCAAACTGTGGATCCAGCGCATCAACGCGGGTAGCCGGTCGCACGGTATGAGTTACAGTCGCTTCATCGCCGGGCTCAACGCCGCGGGTATCGAAGTCGACCGTCGCATGCTGGCGGATCTGGCCGTGAACGACACGGGCGCCTTTGGCGCGATCGTCGCTCAGGCCAGCGCCGCACTGACGAAGTAGGACTCATCGAGGCCCTGGGGTCTTCACACCAACGAGTGCGTCGACTTCGACGCCTCGTCCAGAAACGCTCCCTTCGATGGAGTGAGGGGACCTGCGTTATCGAGGGCCCGGACCTGGTGATCGCGGCCCTTGACGCGTCGGTGGCGTTCGAGGCGATCTACGTGGACGAGACGCGTGCCTCCAGCGCGACGCTCGCTGACCTGCAAACCCGGGCCGCCGCGAAGGGGGTTCGCGTCTTCGCCCTGGCGGAGGGCGTACTCGAGCGCGTCGCGGACGCCTCCACGCCCCAACCGGTGCTCGGGGCCGTGCGTCTCCCGCTGGTCGACGTTGCTGCAATTGCCTGTCGCGGGCTCATCTTGGTGCTGGACGACGTGCGCGATCCCGGTAACGCGGGCACGCTCATTCGCTCCGCCGACGCCGCGGGAGCGAGCGGTGTTGTCTTCACCGGACGCTCGGTGGATCCCTTTAATCCCAAAACGCTTCGCGCGACGGCCGGTTCGATCTTTCGCGTACCCGTTGCGGTCGACGAGTTGATCGTCACGCTGGCGTCCTTCGTCGACCGGGGGGCGACGACGTTCGCCACCGTGGTACGCGGGGGAGTAAGTCATCGAAAGGTCGACTTGACCGGTCCCACCGTCGTCGTCATTGGCAACGAAGCCGAGGGTCTCGACGAGGCGTCGATCGCGCTCTGTCAGGGCTCGATCACCATCGAGATGGCCGGGGCGAGTGAGTCACTCAACGCGGGGGTCGCGGGTTCGCTCATTGCGTTCGAAGCTCTCTGGCAACGTGAAGGCACGACGACAAGTCCGCCAACCCCTAGCCTTTAGGAGTTATGACCACGTCACCACTCGCGCAACTTACTGAGCAGACGGCGGAACTCCTCGCCTCAATTGAAGCTTTGGCAACAATCGAGGCACTGCGCGAGGCCGAGGCGTCGCTAACGGGAAAACGTTCGATTCTCTCCACTTTGCAAAAATCGCTGGGCGCGCTCGAACCCGACGCGCGCAAGGCCGCGGGTGCCGAGCTGCAAGAGGCTCGCCGCGTGGTGGAATCCGCGCTCGAAGCGCGCCGGATGCTGCTGCTGCGAGATGCCCGACGGGCGTCACTGGAAGCGGACCACCTCGACCTCGGTGACGTGATCGTGAGTGACGTCCACTGGCCTCTTTCTGTTGGCCACCCCGGACTCGTCGCGCTGACCCAACGAGAGCTTGAGGACGTATTCGTGGGCATGGGCTTCTCCGTGGCCGACGGTCCCGAAGTCGAGAGCGACTGGTTTAACTTTGAAGCCCTGAATATTCCCCCCGCCCACCCGGCGAGAGGCCTGTGGGACACGTTCTACGTCGAACTCGGCGAGCCCGAGACGGTCGTGTTGCGCACGCACACGTCGCCCACCCAGATCCATCTCATGGAGCACGCCGTGTCGACCAACACGTTGCCCATTCACTCGGTGATGCCCGGACGCTGCTACCGACGAGACACCCCCGACGCGCGTCACCTCGTTGGTTTTCATCAGATCGAAGGACTGGTCGTCGACCGCGGCATCTCCTTTGGCGACTTAGCCGGCGTGATCGAGACCTTCACGCGTGCCTACTTCGGACCCGACATCGCCTCGCGGCTGCGCCCGGGCTACTTCCCCTTCACCGAACCTTCGGCGGAGTTCGAAGTGACCTGCACCATCTGTCGCGGTGACGGGTGTCGGACGTGTTCTTACACGGGGTGGATTGAGCTGGGGGGCTGTGGCGTGTTGGACCCCGCGGTCCTCGAGGCCGTGGGTATTGACGGCGACGAGTGGAGCGGTTTCGCCTTTGGTTTTGGCGTCGACCGCTGCGCTCAGATGCGCCACCAACTAGGCGACATGCGCGCGTTGATCGAGAACGACACGCGCTTTTTGGGACAGTTCTCGTGAAGATCTCGCTGACCTGGCTGCGCGAGTTCGTCGATCTTGACGAATCACCCGACGAACTACGCGAGATCTTGGACGACCTCGGCTTAGTTGTTGACGGCGTGCAACATGTCGGCGAGGGACTCCGCGACGTCGTGGTAGCGCGCGTGGACGAGATTCGAGCCATTGAGGGAGCCGACCGCGTGCGCCTGGTCGTCGTCGACGCCGGCGACGGCCCGCTCGAAATCGTCTGTGGCGCGACCAACTTTGCTGTCGGCAACTTCGTGCCACTGGCCCCCGTGGGTGCGGTGCTGCCCGGGGGCTTCGTCATCGCCGAGCGAACCATGCGCGGCGTCACGTCGCACGGGATGCTCTGTTCGCCACGCGAACTGGAACTGAACGACGATCATCAGGGACTGATGGTGCTCGATGAGCTGATCGAGCCTCGCGTTGGTGAGGGTCTCTTAGAGGCGCTCAAGATCACCCCCGACGTCATCTTTGACATCTCCGTTGAAGTGAATCGACCCGACGCGTGGTCCGTCGAGGGCGTGGCGCGCGACCTCGCGACGAGACTGCGCCGTCCCCTGCGCGCGCCGTCGATCGCCTCACCGAACGACGCCGGTTCGTCCGACACTTTTGCCGCGGCGGGGATCGACGACACCGATCTCTGCGGTCGACTGACGGTGTCGGTACTACGTAACGTGAAGGTCGCCTCGTCACCGTCCTGGGTCGCTCAGCGTCTGCAGAACGCGGGAATGCGACCGATCTCGAACGTCGTGGACGCCTCCAACCTCGTCATGTTGGAACTGGGCCAGCCCACCCATCCGTACGACGCCGCGCACGTGGCGAAGAGAACGTTGCGGGCGCGTCGAGCACGAGCGGGCGAGACCCTGACCACGCTCGACGGCGTCGAACGTGAACTGGCCAAGAGCGGTCGGGGACTCGGTGACACCGGCGAAGACTGCGTCATCGTCGACGGCGACGATCGAGTCTTGGGGTTGGCGGGCGTCATGGGAGGCGCGGCGAGTGAGATCAGCGCCGACACCACCGACGTACTCCTCGAGGCGGCCTACTTCGACCCGATGACGATCGCGCGTTCGTCCAAGCGCCACGCGCTGCGCAGTGAGGCGTCGAATCGATTCGAACGTGGCGTTGACCCGCACCTGGCGCTTCGCGCGGCGGCGCGCTTCGTGGAGATCCTGACCCAAAGCGTGTCCGAGCTGTCCTGGCTTTCGGACCCCCTCGACGTGTGGGGCGACGTCCCGACTCCGCCCACGATCTCGCTACGCGACGCCGACGTGGAACGTCTCTTAGGTGTACCCATCGCGAGAGACGAGGTCGCGACCCTATTGACGGGTCTGGGCTTCACGGTGAAGAAGAAGAAACAACATCTGAAAGTCACCGCGCCGAGTCGCCGGCTCGACGTCCGAGAAGGCGCGCTCGGGCGAGCGGACGTCATCGAAGAGGTCGCTCGTCTCTACAGTTATCGCCGCCTGCCAAGACACAGTCCCACCTGGCCCGAACCGGGCTTTCTTACGGCACGCCAGCTACTGCGCCGCCACGTGCGCGACGTGGTCGTCGACGTGGGCGTGACGGAGGCGTGGACGCCCACGCTCGGCAGCGACGCCTCCTTCGATCTACTGCATCCCGGGATAGCGCGCGTGCGCGTCACTAACCCCCTCGCCTCGGATGAGTCGGTACTTCGAGCGACGATGATCACCGGGCTCGTTCGCGCGTGGGCCAAGAACTTCGAGCGCGGGACCGGCGACGTGATGCTCGGCGAGTTTGGCGTGGTCTTTCAACACCCGAGCGCTACGACAGAGCCTCGTATGACGAGAGGCGGCGCCGGGGGCACGTTGACCTTGGCCCTGCCGTCAGAGAACGAGCGGCTCACGATTGTGCTGGCCCGACCCGAAGACGACGCGAGTAGCGCGGTCGCGCTCTGGGACGTGCTCGCGCAACGCCTCGGACTCGCCGACGTCGTGGTTCGATCATCAAATGAGCCACCTCGAGGACTGCACCCGACGAGAACGGCCGCCCTCGTTGATCGTGCGTCGGGCGCGCTGCTCGGCTACGTCGGCGAAGTTGACGCGGAACTGGTGAACGCGATCACCGTCGCACCACCGCTGCGGCGTCTCGGTCTTCTCGACGTCGACCTGGACGCGTTGGCCGATCCGACGTTGGCCACGCGCGCCTCAATGTTCGTCCGCGTGCCGAGTCGATACCCCAGTGCGGTACTCGATCTCGCCTTCGTGACGCCCCGGTCCGTCAACGCCGGCGACCTGGCCCACGCGCTGCGTCAATCCAGCGAGCTTGTTGAAGAAGTCACACTCTTTGACGTCTACGAGGGACCGAGGCTCGGCGAAGGTACGAGGAGTCTGGCCTACAACGTTCGACTCAGCTCAGAAGAACGCACCTTAAGTGAAGACGAGGTCGCGCGGGGTCGTGCGGCTCTCCTCGAGACCGCCGCATCGCTGGGTGCGGTGCTTCGCTAAGGGGATACCATCGCCATCACCGAGATCGAGTTCGTCCCCCTTGCCGAGCGCGGACGTCGTTTCCAAAGGGACTACCTCATTCGACTCAGTGACGCCGACGACGAGGGTCTCGTGCGCCTGGACGGCGTGGCGCGCTATCTCCAAGACGTGGGCTCCGACGACTGGATCGACACGGGCGTCTCTTCCGACGTCGTCTGGATTGTTCGGCGAACGTCGCTCCGACACGTTTCCGGTACGCGCTGGCCGCGCTACCTCGACAACGTCACGCTGACGACGTGGTGCGGTGGCGTGGGTGCCGCGTGGGCCGAACGTCGAACCAACTTCGAACTCGAGGGGCAACTGCTGCTCGAGGCCGCGGCGCTGTGGGTGCCCACCGACGCGACCGGTCGCCCGCTGCGCGTGCGACCGGACTTCTTCGACGTCTACGGCGAGTCGGCGGGCGAGAGAAAGATCTCCGGGCGAGTAACGACGCCCGAGATTCCCGACGACGCGCAGTTTCGACCGTGGCCGCTTCGCGCGTCGGACCTGGACATTGTCGGACACGTGAACAACGCCGCCGTGTGGCTGGCCGTGAGCGAGGTCTTAAAGCCGCCCCTTCACCTCGTGAGCGTGACGCACCATCTCGCCATCGAGCGCGACGACAAGGTCACGCTCGCCACTGCCTCGGGACGTCTGTGGCTACTCGTTGACGGCACGGTTCGAGTCTCGGTGGAGTACCAAGTGGCCTAGGCGACGAGGGCGGGCTCTCGGCTACTGGTGGCCAACACGCAACCAATAATGACGAGGGGGAAGCCCACCATAATTCCGGCCGTGAGCGGCTCGTTGAGTGCCACGATGCCCAACACCACGGCGATCGCGGTGTTCACGTAAGTCACGACCGTGGCGCGCGTCGCGCCCACTTCCTTGATGAGTTCAAAGAACGTTAAAAAGGCTCCGGCAGTACAAACCACCGAGAGCACCGCGACGCAACTCCACGTCTCGCCCGACACGTGGGCTGGTAGGTGCGCGAGGTCCCAGGGAATCCAACAGAAGGCGACGACGGCCGTGGCGCCCATGACGACGGTCGGTCCCGGCACGTCCTTCAATTTTGTCGCGAGAATTATCGGACCGACCGAGTAGCCCACGCAGACGGCCATCATGAACCCGATCCACGTGATAGAGCCGCCCGTCAGGTCGAGCCCGACGAGAAACGCGACGCCGACGGCGCCGATGCCGAGACCCAGGAAGCGCCGCGGCGCGATGGCTCCTTCGGTACGTCGAATGCGCTGGGCGACAACGGAAAAGAGTGGCACGCAACAGATCAACAGACTCGTGAGGGAGCTGGTGATGTGTTTTTCTGCCGTCGCCATCAAGTACCACGGCACGCCGAACTCGACGACGCCAAAGATGGCGATCCACTTGAAGTTCTTCCACAGCGTCGGGAGTTGCTTTTGGGCGATGACGAGCGGCGCCAGGAGGAACGCGGCCGGGGCGGTTCTGGCAAAGACCAAGACGCCGGGGTCGAGTTGGCGAACGGCGATTCGAATAAGCAGGTAGGGGATACCCCAAATGACGGCCATTGCGAGAAAGTACGTCCAGCCCCGTCGTGACATGGAAGGAGCCTAACGCGACGTGACGAAACTTGTAGTTTTGCTCTCCCCTGTGCATAAAATGTCATATGCGCGTGGGTGTCGTGGGAGCAACCGGCTACGCCGGGACGGAACTACTTCGCCTCGCCGCGTCGCACCCCGACCTGGACGTGATCGTGGCGACTGGTTCGTCCAACGCGGGTAAGCGCGTCGCCGACCACGCGCCCGCCCTCGCGGGCGCCTATCCCACCTTGATGGTTGAAGCGTCTGAGGGGATTTTCGAGCGCGATCTCGACGTCGTCTTTGTGGCGCTACCGCACGGCGAGAGTCAGGCGTTCGTTCCCCAGCTTCTCGCGCGCGGCACCCAGGTCGTCGACTTGGGCGCCGACTTTCGCCTCAAGAACGCTGACGACTACCCGCGCTGGTACGGACACGAACACCAGGCGAAGGATCTCTTGGCGAGTTCGGTCTACGGTCTCGTCGAACGCCATCGTGACGAACTTCGTGGCGCCACGCTCATCGCCGTGCCGGGCTGTTACCCAACGGCCAGCGCGCTCGCGCTCGGACCGTTCTGCGACGAAGGCCTCATTGAGCGCGAGAACATTGTCGTCAACGCCCTGAGCGGCGCCTCGGGCGCCGGTCGCACCACGAGCGAGCGACTGCACTTCTCGCGCCTGGTTGGCAACGCCGAGGCGTACGGACTCCTCACGCATCGCCACACCCCCGAGATACAACAAGAACTCGGCGCGACCCTGCTCTTCACGCCTCACCTGGTGCCCGTCAGTCGAGGCATGCTCGTCAGCGCGTACGGACGCGTGACGTCGAGCGCGTGGACGACGGCGGACGCGTTGTCGCTCCTTCGTGCGCGCTACGCGAACGATCCCTTCGTGCTCGTCACCGACGACGCACCGACGCTGAAGGATCCACTTGGCAGCAATCTCTGTTTCGTCAGTGCTCGCGTCGACGAGAGAACCGGATGGTTGCTCGCGATGAGCTCGCTCGATAATCTCACCAAGGGCGCCGCCGGCCAGGCCGTCCAGGCCTGGAACGTCGCCACCGGTCGCGACGAGACGCTGGGCCTTCCACTCGTGGGACTCACCCCGTGAAGAGCTACGTCGTGAAGCTCGGGGGCCACGCGCTCGACACGCTGCGGCCGAACTCAGAAGTGCTCGTCGCGCTCGCTCGTGACGTTGAGACCTTGCGCGACGAGTCCACGCACGTTGTCATCGTGCACGGTGGGGGACCACAGATACAGGCGTTGCTCGACGCCGTCGGACTCGAGAGTCGTTTTCACGAAGGTCTACGGGTGACCGATGAGGTCACGGTCGAATTCGTCGCCATGGCGCTCAGCCAAGTGAACCTTCACTTCGTCGCGGCCCTCAACAGAGCCGGGCTCGCGAGCGCGGGAGTGTCGGGCGTCGACGGATCGCTCTTGACGGCCTCGGCGCTCGGTCCCCCCTGGGGCCGCGTGGGCGCGGTGCCCAAGGTCGACTGCTCCCTCATCGAGACCCTGTGGGCGAGTGGCGTTACGCCCGTGGTCAGTTCAATCAGTACTGACGAGTGGGGCGAACTCGTGAACTGCAACGCCGACGTCGCGGCCGGCGCCCTCGCCGGAGCGCTACAGGCTGAGGCGTTGATTCTTCTAAGTGACGTGGATCAACTGCGCACTGATCCCCTCGACGAGAACACGTCCTTGGCGTTGGTGACCCGTGATGACGTTCGCCGCCTGTTCGACAACGGATCAATCCGCGACGGAATGAGGCCCAAGATGAGCGCCGCCCTCGACGCACTCGAAGGCGGCGCTCGTCGCGTGCTGGTGGCGAACGGCACCAGAGCGCACGCCCTTCGTGACGCGTTGGCCGGATCGACAAAAAGTACGGCGGTCGTTCCATGACCCGACACTTCGTAACCATTGACCAGCTGAGCGACGACGGGTTGTCCTTGATCTACGACTTAGCGACGTCGCCGTTTGATGATGAGACGATGAAGGGTCAGGGCGTCGCCCTCATCTTTGAGTGGCCGAGTCTTCGCACGCGCGCCGCGAGTTCGTCGGCCGTCCACGAGCTCGGGGGCTACGCCACGTTCTTCGGGGACGACGAGATTGGCCTCGACAGTCGCGAATCGGCTGAGGACGTCGGTCGAACCATCGCCGAGATGTACGCCATCGCCGCGTTGCGCGTTCGCCGCCACGGCGTCTTCGCTCGTCTGCGCGAAGCCACCAGTGACCGACTTTCGCTCATCAACTTGCTGAGCGACGTGGCGCACCCGACCCAGGCCGTCGCCGACGTTCTCACCATCGCCGACGAGTTCACCGAGGGCGACGTCTCGACGCTCTCGGGCCTCGAGGTGGCGTACGTGGGCGACGCCACGAACGTCGCGCGCTCGTTGGCGGTGGCCCTGCTGCGCCTGGGCGTGAACGTCACCGTGGGCTCTCCCGAGGGCTATCAACTCACGCCGGGAGGCGAAGAGGACCCCTCGGTCGTGGACGGCCCCGGGACGTTACGCCTCTGTGACAGTGCCTACGACACGGTCAAGGACGCCGACGTGGTCTACACCGACGCGCGGGTCTCCATGGGTTTTGAAGAGGAAACGGCGACTCGACGCGCGGAGCTGACGGCGTTTCAAGTGAACGAGGCGTTGATGGGCGTGACGAAGAAGGACGCGATTTTAATGCACTGTCTACCGGCGCATCGCGGTGACGAGATTACGAACGAAGTACTAGACAGCGAACGCTCGCGCGTCTGGCGACAAGTCTTTCACCGTCGCTCGGCGATGATCGGCGTGTTGCGCTGGATAAAAGGAGAGTCATGACCAAGACCCAACGACAGCATCGAATCGGAGAGTTGATCGATCACGACGTCATCTCCACGGCCGCGCAGATCGTGACACGACTGCGAGGCGAGGGCATCGCCGCCACCCAAGCGACCGTGACGCGCGATCTCCAAGAACTCGGCACGCTAAAGATTCGCGACGAACACGGGGCTCGACGAATCGTGATGGCCGCCTCACCCAAGCTCGCGCCCGCGCCGCACGATCACCTTCGACGAATGATGGGCGAGTGGGTCGTGTCCGTGGAAAGTTCCTCTAATCTCGTGGTCGTGCGAACGCCGCCGGGCTGCGCGCACGTGGTGGCGTCGGCGCTCGATCGCAGCGCCCTGCGAGGCGTACTCGGTTCGGTTGCCGGTGACGACACCATCTTGGTC
>CABEBJ010000217.1_pt1 | contig 13209 bp, 17 predicted proteins | sample 3132571 | NCBI WGS metagenome assembly CABEBJ01 (sample SAMEA5534345, study PRJEB31848) | metagenome | biome: tundra; feature: field; material: soil | place: USA | collected 2013-05 | depth 0.45 m
CATACGGACCGGACTGGCAATCGTTCATACCGTTGCAGGTTGGAGACCGAGCCCGCGTCGATGTGGCCGGCATGCATGCGCGTGTCGACGCGTTACTCATGAGCATCTTGCAAAGGATGTAGTTCCACGGAGTCGCCGATATTCATGGTCAATGGTCAAGCGGCGACGGCAGGTTCTCCGACTGGCACTTTCTCACTGGATGCAAAAAAGGAAACTTCGCGAGATGGAGCTCCACCAGTTGAATTAATCAATGGCGACGGTCTCTGCGGTCTCCTGAAGGATTTTTCTCTTGGAGTCGAAACGGTAATTCGTCGTGTAGAGGATATTCAGCTTGATCTTGACTTCTTTAACCAGTTCTGAGGCATCAAGTTCGGCTCCAAGACGTGATTCCCATTAGATTGTTGCCGTCGGCCCAGCGACCTAACAGTCATAGGAGCATCAGGGTGCGCACTCGATTGCCTGAGGCACATGGCATTTCTGTGACACCGAGCATTCGTATACTCACATTGAGTTCGGCCATAGATAGTTCGTGGGCTCTAGGAGGCGTCAAATCCCAATGACCCAAATTTCGCTTCGACCGAACGTCCGCACGCTTTGGCCCTGGGTCATCGGGGCGTTTCTGCTCGGCGCCTTTGTCATGGCCTTCATGCCGCCACTGCCCCCCGTCGTCATTGTCGCTCTTAGCGTTTGGGTTCTTGCCAGACGAGGTCAGCAGACTGCTTCAAGTCGCAAAGTCCTAGCCGTCGATGTCGGCCTTATCTTGATCACCGCGCTCTACCAAATCGTCTGGTTTGCGGGGAACATTTCAAGGTAGGCAGTCGAACTACCTCGTCCTCCCGCCTTTCAATTCTCGAGTCGGCGATTGTGCACGTCGGCTCTCCGACATGAACTCTCACGGCCCATTGCTGACGGCTCCCCTACCTCTTGCACGACGTTCGATGCAAGCAACCGTGCAAGCAACCCCAAAAACCAAAGAGAACCTTCAGGAAACTTCTACGGACTAGATCGCAGTAATTGCAAGCAAATTTGGACAACTATGCACGTCAGGAAACGTCGAAATTGTTGATGGCATGCAAGGGGTCAGGGGTTCGAATCCCCTTACCTCCACTCGTTGTCAGATTCACAACATCGTCCCCAGTGGCAAGCACTCTTATTCCTCCCTTCGCTCATTGAGGCAAATGTCGACGTTCGAACCCTCCGATGTCCAGAGATGCAGCCGGGACTTCCCTGGAGCGGGTTATGGAAGTGCCCACCAACGGCACGACTGGGATATCCGCTGGCCGGCTTGCCTCGACGCCGTCGCCTCAGGTTTACATGAGCCCTTTGGCCACTGACGGGCTACTGTCGATGCGGTGAGCGCCAGGGAGCACGAGGTGGAAGTCGGGGGCGTCAAACTTCGCGTGCGCGAGGCGGGTGACCCGGGCGGCAAGCCGATCATTCACTTTCATGGCACACCAGGCAGCCGCTTCGAGCTGGCCTTCGCCGATGACGTCGTGGAGGCTGCCGGTGCCCGCCTCATCGCCTTCGACCGTCCCGGGTACGGAGGTTCCACGCAGAAGCCATTTAGCCTGTCCTCGGTGGCGAAGTTGGCCGTCGAGGTGGCCGATCGGCTCGGCGTGAATCAGTTCCGTACCACCGGGTGGTCTGGGGTCGGACCGTTTGCCCTGGCCACGGCCGCCCTCGCTGGCGTGCGGGTCCCCATGGTCGGTGTCATCGCGGGGGCCGGGCCGTTCCAGCTGGTTTCGGGTGCCCTGGACGAACTCTCTGACGGGGACAAGGCCGCCGAAAGGCTGCTTCCCGGAGATCCGCAGGCCGCCTGCGAGCGATTCATGGAAGGGTTCGACCTGAAGCCGGCCCTTGAGGACGCGGCGAGCCTTTACCAAGCATTCGAACCGCTGCTCAGCGAGTGGGACCGCCAGGTCTGGGGCCCCCACTCGGAGGAGATCCTCGCCGAGATGCGCGAGGCAATGACCCAAGGAACGTGGGCTGCGGCTGGGACAACGTCGCTTGGGTTGGCTCGTGGGACTTCGACCCGGCGAAGCTAGAGTGCCCGGTCCTGCTGTGGTACGGGACAGAGGATCGTATGGCCCCGCCGTCGCATGCCCACTGGTTCGAGACGCATCTGCCTGACGCCCGGCTCACCATGTTCGAAGGCGAGGGGCACCTACTCGCCTTCGTGCACTTGGAACAGATGCTTACGGAGTTGTCCTCCGGCTGAGCGAAACCTGAAGCAGAGCCCCCACGGTCGTGCCCAAGATGGCGTCACCGGGCGGCGATGGGTCAGTGCCCCCAGAAGCCGGGTTCGTGCGCGTTATCAAACTTCGCGGGCGGCACAGGCGTGAGCGACGGCAAGCAGTTCTCGCCCCCGCAGATCCCGAGTGATGCCGGTTCGCCTCGACCACGCAGTGACCCGGCACAGGTGGCCTATTAACGAGTTAGCACTTGACGAGGCAGAATATTGACCGCGAGGGGTTCGAACATAGTCGCGTTACCTCCACCAAGTTTGAGTAGCGTCCCGCAAGGTTCTCCCCACGACGACTACGAGAACAATTGCGTGCAGCCACTTGATGTCACCTTGGATTATCAGACGTGCTCTCGTGCAATAAATACATGATTGCGGAGCAGATGACTCAATATCCCGAATTAGATGGCGTGCTGCATAGCCATGCTGAGCGACTCCAGGAAGTTCTTGGGGATTCCTTAATTGGTATGTATCTGCTCGGTTCACTCGCAATCGGTGACTTCGACGGAACGAGTGACATTGACTTTGTCGTTGTGACGGCCGATGAAATGTCGGAATCGCAAGTTGAACAGGTTCAATCTGTTCACGGTCAAACCTACGGTCAAGATACCCGATGGGTTAAGCATCTTGAGTACTCGTTCTTTCCATTGAACATTCTCAGGCACCCATCGTCTCCGTTTTCAAATGATGGGCGCGTCCCAGACAAGGATCGAGAACTCTGGTACTTCGATCATGGCAGCCCAAGAATTGAAAGATCGGAACACGACAACTCTCTCGTAACTCGTTGGACGCTCAGGGAAAAGGGTGTAACGGTTGTCGGCCCCGAACCCTTCTCACTTCTCGACCCAGTGTCTCCAAACGCACTGCGGGCAGAAATTCAAGATTCACTTGTCGGATGGGGAGACGAGCTTCTCGAAGATGCCGAACCTTATAGGAATCGCTTCTTTCAAGCCTTCATAGTGCTGCACTATTGCCGAATGCTGCAAGACCTAAATGAAGGAAGAATCACGTCGAAACGCGATGGAGCGGAGTGGGCGAAATCGAATCTAGATCCTAAGTGGACGTCTCTAATCGAATACTGCTGGAATGACCGACAGGATTCCGAGATTCACATAAGTCAACCTGCGGTACCTGAGATATTCAGCGAAGTATTGTCATTTGTCGAATACATTGTAGCGTTAGGGAAAGACTTTGCCATTAGTTAGTCGCTGTTTGACCCTCCCGCAGATACTTCCGCACGGTGTTGGCGGAGTAGCCAAGTTGCCTACCGATCTCGACGTATGAAAGTGCGGACTGGTAGAGGCTCTCCATCGAATTGATGGTCACGACTCCCGGAGACTGAAGACGCATCACAATTCCTGCCTTCTTAAGCCGTGCAGCGACAGTGGTTCGATTGCAGCCGAATTCCGTCGCGAGCTCGTATACCGTTGCCCCTTCTTCGTAACACGCGGCCATTTCGATCACCTGAGTTTCTGTGAGCCGTCTCTGTCGTTGACGGATTGGCCCCAAAAGCTCATAATCAGATGAGGTGTGATCTTCCGGTGTTTGCCTTTCCAAGCGGTCTTCGAGAAGGAGTAGCCATTTGTTTGAGTCAGCAGTGGATAGGGCCACCCTTACCTCCACTCGTCGAAAGTCCTTAGTTTGTATGGCCTTTGGTGACTATGAGATGGCGACCGGATAGCCCTTCTGACCTGACCCCTTGCACTCCGTGGAAGGGGTCTATGCACTTCGGATCGCTGATCATTTCCCTGTTTTTACTTCGAATCTGATACGAGCATTTTGCCTATCGAGGAGACTTCATGTAAGCAACCCTGTAAGCAACTCGGTCATGTCGGGTCACCGCACCCTCAAGTTCAATGTTGTTCCGCCCAGACTGGCTCGTAATCCTGGCCGGGCCCAAGCATCCTCGCCTCACGGCAAATCCGAATCGCGAGTAGTCGCGACGTCGCGACTCATCGTCTTACTCGGCACTATCGGTTCGAAGCGCGCTAGGAAGAACCGGAGGTCGTCCGGCTCATAGGTGAATTGAAGTCCGTTGATCTCTTCGCGTTGTTCGTACACCTCAGTGACGGACTCGGCGACGACGTCCATGTGCGCCTGTGTGTACACCCGACGAGGGATCGTCAATCTCACCAACTCCAGCTTGGGGACGTGATTCTCGCCGGTGTGGGGGTCGCGGCCGGCCGAGACGATGCCCCGCTCCATGGAGCGCACGCCGGAGTCGACGTAGAGCGCAGCGGCCAGAGCCTGCGCGGGAAACCGCTCTTGGGGAACGTGCGCCAGAATGGATCTGGCATCGAGAAAGACGCCATGCCCGCCGATTGGCACCACGACGGGGACGCCCTCGCTGATCAACTTGTTCCCTAGATATTCGACTTGGCCGACGCGAGCACGGACGTGCTCATCGGTTTCCACCATTTCGCGGATCCCCTGCGCCAATGCCTCCATGTCGCGTCCGGACATCCCGCCGTAGGTGTGCAGACCCTCGAAGGCCACCAGCAGGCTTCGCGCCCGCCGCGCCAACTCGGGGTCCCGCAACGCCAGGAAGCCGCCGATGTTGACCAGGTTGTCCTTCTTCGATGAAACGGTCGCTCCATCGGAAAGGCTGCAGATCTCAAAGAGAATGTCCCGGACGCTGGTGCCGCGGTAGCCCGCCTCGCGCTGTTGGATGAACCACGCGTTCTCCAGGGCCCTGGTGGCATCCAACATCAGGTAGATGTTGTTCTCACGACAGAGCTCGTACGTGGCGCGCAGGTTCGCCATGGATACCGGCTGGCCCCCCGCGAGATTGACGTTCGTTTCGACGGAGATGTAGGGAATCCGTTCGGCCCCGAACTCCTCGATCACTGCTCGAAACTTGGCCAGGTCCACGTTACCCTTGAATGGGTGCCGGCTCGCCGGATCGTGCGCCTCGTCGATGATCACGTCGACGAAGGTCCCGCCGGCGCGCTCCTGGTGGAAGCGGGTCGTGGTGAAGTACATGTTGCCCGGGATGACGTCGCCAGGCTTGATGAGGATCTGGCTGAGGATGTGCTCGGCGCCACGCCCCTGATGCGTCGGTATCAACTCGGGGTAGCCGTACACTTCGCGCATCGCGTCCTCGAGGTGGTAGTAGGAGCGACTCCCCGCGTACGCCTCGTCGCCCATCATCAGAGCGGCCCACTGGCGATCGGACATCGCGCTGGTTCCCGAATCGGTCAAGAGGTCGATGTAGACGTCCTCGGCGCGCAGAAGGAATGTGTTCCAGCCTGCTTCCGCAATCGCTCCTTCGCGATGTTCCCTTGTTGTCATGGTGATCGGCTCGACCATCTTGATGCGAAATGGCTCCGCCCAACTCCGGCGACGGATACCGTTCGTGTCACTCTCCCGCATGTGCCCTCCCGATCACGTAATAGAGACAGATCGGGCCCGGACCTTCCACGAAGCTCGGACCCACTCGATTCGAAGCCTAGAGAGGTACGCGACAGTGGAATCGGTGACTTAAGTCCCTATCTCATCCCGCAGGTGACGTGGCAAAGAGAACACGGGCGCGCACAGGAGTCTCGAACCCTCCGTGAGATTCGGCGGAGATGGATCCGCGGACGAGGGGTCGGCAGCACTTGGACCGCAGGCCCCAACTTCCAGCGCCAATTCGCACAGGGGGCTCGATTCCTTCCGTTCGGGCCATCACTCAAAGAGACCGATATTCCTCGATTACTTCTAGGAAGGGCCCGAACTTGGGACGGTCGCTCACCCGCACCCTGCTGATAGCCCGGCGGCCTGACGTTCTCGAGCATCTTGGCGGCCGTGTGGTGGCTGAGGCCGTAGTCGCGACAGATCTGACGCACCGACACCTTCTCAACCAGAACTTTTCGTCGAATCTCCCTCCAAACTTGCACGTTGCTGTGCACCCTTCTCCCGTTCCGCCGGTTGGTTCCTTGAGGAACCAACTTGCCAGCCGGGGCTGTTGGGTGTGGCTGTTTTCGGCCAGCGTTTTCGCGGCACAGTGTGGCTGTTTTCGATCAGCGTTTACACCCGACAACCACTACAATTATTTGTGTGTTGAAAGCAACTACACAACCTAAGGTACGCAGACGGTCAAAGCCGACCACGGCGATAATTGGGCAAATCCAATCGAGCCTGCAGATCGTGTCGCAGTCGACCAATCAGGTTCGCGCCCACGAGGAATTGTTGCGCGCGGCCGGCGTTCGACTCGACCGCGCCGGAGCCGCGCTGCTCTACAAGTTGCGACTCTACGCCGACACCCCGTTTCGCGTCACCTCACTGGCCGCGCTTCTCGGAGTCGACACTCCCACGGTGACACGCAAGGTCCAACAACTCGAACGACTTGGCTACGTCGCACGTGAGCCGGACCCCGACGACGGTCGGGCGTCGCTGATTCGTCTCACCCGAAGCGGCCAGAGCACCGTCGACCGGATCCTGGCCGCGCACCGGGATCGACTCGCACGGTTATTCGACGACTGGGACGACGACGATGTGCGCACATTCGGAGCACTGCTGGAAAAGTTCTCAGAATCCATTCTCAGGGACACGGAGGCCATCGATGGCGACTGAAATGAACGAACAAACTCAGCCACCCGAGGAACACGTATTCTCCAAGGAAGAGCACCGACGGATTCTCGTGATCTTGTTCGCCCTGATGCTCGGCATGTTCCTCGCGGCGCTCGACCAGTCCATCGTCTCGACGGCACTGCCTACCATCGCGGGCGACCTTCACAACCTCAACGAACTCTCCTGGGTGGTGACGTCATACCTAATCACCTCGACGATTTCACTCCCGTTGTGGGGCAAGCTCGGTGACCTGTTCGGTCGCAAGAAGTTCTTCCAACTCTCGATCCTCGTCTTCCTCGTCGGATCCATCCTTTCGGGTCTCTCGCACAGCATGGTCGAACTGATCTGTTTCCGGGCCTTTCAGGGCGTCGGCGCCGGCGGATTGATGGTCGGATCGCAGGCGATCATCGGAGACATCATTCCACCGCGTCAACGGGGCCGCTACATGGGGTACTTCGGAATCGTCTTCGGTCTGTCGAGCGTGCTCGGGCCGCTGGCCGGTGGTTGGTTCACTCAGCACGTGTCGTGGCGATGGATCTTCTACATCAACATTCCGATTGGGATCTGCGCGCTCATCGCCATCGCCATCGTCCTGCAGATACCCGCGAAGCGAGTCGTCCACAAGATTGACTGGTGGGGTATGTCTCTGCTCTCGGCCGGCGTTGTCTGCCTGATCCTGCTGCTGACCTGGGGAGGCACGCAGTACGCGTGGACGTCTTCGACGATTATCGGTCTCGGTCTCGCCAGTCTGATCCTGCTCCTGGCGTTCTGCTTCGTGGAACTGAAGGTGGTCGAGCCGATCATCTCGCTCAAATTGTTCAACAACCGCACATTCAGTGCGGCGTCTGCGGTGGGATTTGTGATCGGCTTCACCATGTTCGGCTCTATCGTCTATCTCCCGCTCTACCTCCAGGTCGTTCACGGCGCGTCGCCAACCAAGTCCGGTCTCGAGTTGTTGCCGATGGTGATCGGAATGCTCATCACGTTCGTGATGAGCGGACAGTTGGTCTCTCGCACCGGTCGCTACAAGATTTTCCCTATTCTCGGCTCCGCGGTGGTCGGCTTGGGACTCGTAGCCCTTTCGCGCCTTGGACCGGACACCGTGTTCACCTACGCGGCCATTGGCATGTTCATCGTCGGACTCGGACTCGGACTGGTGATGCAGGTCCTCGTCGTCGCGGTGCAGAACGCCGTGCCGCATTCGCAACTGGGCACCGCAACGGCCACCGCGACGTTCTTCCGTTCGATTGGTGGCGCCTTCGGTGTCGCCGTATTGGGTGACGTCTTCAACAATCGGCTGCTGCACGAGTTGAGGGCGACCCTGCCAGCGGCACAGCTCTCGCTCGTGAAGGGTGGGAGCGTCGCGATTAATCCCGCACAGATCCGTCAACTGCCGATCGCCGAACAAACCATCGTCATCGATGCGTTCAGTCACACTCTGCAGACCGTGTTCCTTTTCGCGATCCCCTTCGCGGTACTCGCGTTCGCGCTCAGCTGGATGATGAAGGAGATCCCGCTTCGCAAGCACGCCCACGTGTCGACCGAGGCAATCTTCGACGCACCTGGCGAGTACTCCGGTCTCTAGCGGCCGGGACTTCGCGCCATCACGTCGGGCTAGGAGACTGACGCCAAGATAGCCAATCTTGCCTCATCACGGCAGGTCAGCGTCGGACTCTAAGGTGCCGTTGAACACCACCACACCTGAGTCACGTCGGTTCTCCGACACCAACACAATCCGACTCATCAAAGCGTCAGTAATTCTGCAGTCAACTGCACAGCAGCAACCGTACGCACTGCGGGTGCTGTCATGCAGAGAGCGCACCTGCGAGACTTGCCGGGCGAGGATCCAGGAAAGTACCCTTCTGACATGATCGTTGGCGTGCCCGTGACCAGTGACGGACAGGTCGATCACCGTTGGGGCCGCGCGGAGTGGATCGCAGTGGCCAACGTCGTGAACGGCGAGGTTGAAAGTTGGCAAGAGATTGAGGTGTCCTGGGACCGGCTGCACGATGAGGGTACGTCAGCCCAACACCACGCTCGCGTTGCCCGGTTCCTGCGTCAGAACCACGTTGAGGGTGTGGTCGCGCATCACGTCGGGGACGGAATGGTGCGGATGTTGGACACGATGAAGTTGCCATTGTTTCTGGAGGCGAACGGAGACGCCCGAACCGCCGTGCTTGCGACGACGTCGTAGTCCGTCTCTTTGACACGAGCACCATTCAGCCAGACAGCCCCCAGTGCAAGGTGGCATTCCTGATGGGCCTCCGACACCAATCACGGCTCGCCCGGGTCAAGTCGCCAGTGGATGGTTGCAGATCTGTTGTGTCGGGTCTTCGACGCGAACCCACACGCAGTCTCCGCGAGGTCAGGCAGCGCCTTGGCTGGTCAGTTGTAACTGTCGTAACTTGCGCTTACGCCGCTACTTCAAAGGAGAATGGCAACTCTAAACGCGGGACACACGTGTGGTTCGGTGCCTCATGGATGTCTTCGACGACCTTCACGACACAGCAAGCCGGTTCGCAAGGCGCACGGCCTTCATCAAACGACGAGCTCACGCGATGCCGGAAGACGGGTCACAACTTGCCGACCCGCGTCGAGGAGATGGTCGATGCGATCCATTCGCGGATGGCGGGCGCCAGCCTGCGAAGAAGCGGCTCGCGTCGAGGCTCCCAGCGGTAGTCAATGAGCGAGAACATGAATCCCCCGGCGGCCCAAAGGAGCAGCACCGTGAGCTGACTTAGCGTAAGCCCGTGCGGCGCCGGTGAGAACGCTGCTTCCATCGCGTTGGCGAACGGTGCGACGGGAAGGACACTGGCGAGCTGGTGCAGCCAAGCGGTCTCGGTCGGGGCAGGAAAGAACACCTGCGAGACGAACGCCACAGGCAGGAGCACGGCATACGAAAGAGGAAGTGCTGCCGCGGCTGAACGGATGAGACCGGAGGCGGCCATGCCGACCGCGCAACAGGCTGCAAAGCCGGCAGCGATCGTGCCCACCAGTGGGGGAATTGCGGAAGAGCTGAGATGGGCATGGAGGAAGATGACGCCGACCGAGAGGACGATCGCGGTGGACAGTGCTGCAACGATAGCCGCGGCGCACAGCCGCCCGACGAGATACGTCCACGTAGGAAGCGGCGTGGACCGTAGTCTTCGAAGGGTTCCCTGCTCACGTGCGAGCGTCATACCGATCACAATGTTGACGAAGCCGGCATTGAGGATGGCAAAAGATCCCATGGCCGGCGTAAGGAACTGCACGATCCGCACGTTGCCAAGCGATTGGAGCGTCATCTCCGGTGTGACGAGGTCCAGCGCGATGAGCAGCATCAGGGGAATGACGATGCTGATGAACGGCGCCATCGGGTTACGAGCCAGCAAGACGAGCTGGTAGCGCACCTGGCTCGGCACGAGAGCGATGCCCAACCTCGGTCGCGTCGCATCGACGAGACCGGGGCGATTGAGGTCGGCGCTCATGGGTCATTCGTTAGTTCGAGGTAACGCTCTTCTAGTGAGCGGTGCCGCACCTCGAGGTCGTCGAGTTCGATGTTGAAGTTGGTCGCCCACGCCAGTAACACCCGCATGGACTCGACAGCGTCCTCGGTGACGAGCTGGGCAGTTCCATAGGAGGAAGGAACGCGCTCCCAAGGACCAATGGGAAGGGTGGCTGCATTGGAACGGAAACTGATCACAACACCCTGTCCGGAGTGACCGATGATGCGGTCCGGAGCGTCGTTCGCGACGATGCTGCCGGTGCGCATGACGATCACGCGATCAGCGAGGTGTTGCACCTCTTCCAGGTAGTGCGACGTCAGCAGGACCGCTGCGCCGCGCTCACGAAGGGCGGTAATCACCTCCCAGGTCTTTCGACGCGCCGCGGGGTCGAGCCCCGTGGTCGGTTCGTCGAGGAAGAGCACAATCGGGTTGCCGACAAGAGCAAGTGCGAGATCCACCCGTCGTCGCTGACCCCCCGAGAGGTTCAAGAGTCGACTGTGTTCGGATTCGACGAGCCCGACGTTGCGAATGATCTCATCGACCGGGCTGCGATTCCGGTAGAAGGACGCGTACAGCTTGATGGTCTCGCGCACGGTGAGCTCGTTGTCGATGCCCGAGGACTGCGGTTGGACGCCCATGCAGGCGTTCAGTCGACGGTCTCTCTTTTGGGGATCGCGTCCGAGGACGAGCACGCTGCCACCATCTCGATGCCGCAGGCCCTCGAGGATCTCGATCGTCGTCGTCTTTCCCGCACCGTTTGGTCCGAGCAGTCCGACGATCTCGCCCTCGCCGACGGTAAAGCTGACGCCGGCGACCGCTCGTCGTGGCCCGTAGGACTTCTCGAGGCTCTCGACGACAATGACGTCGCTCATTTCCGCCGCATCACAATGTCAGCCTCCGCCTCGACGTCGTGAAACGTCCACGTCATGGAGCGCAGATGCGTCTAAGCAAGAGCACCGCCGAGCTCCCGGCCGCTTTCACGTATCGAGTGTTGTTGTGAGGAACTCGGCGAGCGTCGTGGGCGCTGTCGGTCGTGGCGATGCGCATCGACCCTTGTCGATGACCATGACGTTGGAACAGCCGCTCACCGCGGGCCGACTGATCTGGCCCGTGCGACACAAGAAAACCACCCCGCACTGCGTCGGGCCACGTCCACATTGGGCACCGTTCCAACGACATTCCGATCCGCCTCTCTGCGATACCGGCCTCTATGCAGAATCGTCGACCTGTTGCCTCATGTCAAATCCTCCGCGGAGCCTGATTCATTGCCTCATCTAAAACCTCCGGATGCAGAGGCCGGTTGAAGGACTTGTTGACTCGTGGAACCGGAGCGAGGGACTTGGTGAGCGACAGGTGTTCCAATTGCGCGGTGAGGGTTTGGATCTGGTCGCAGAGGGCGGCGAGATGGATCGTGGCGAACGTCGCGTCCATGGCGGCTCGCGCGATCTCGGTGACGTCGCGGTGGACTCGGGCTCGTTCGTGCGGGGACTGGGCGCGATCGTAACGCTTGGTGACCTTGGCGCCGTAGCGTTGCTTGCTGGTCAGCTTGTGCTGGGCGAGTAGGTAGTTGGTGAAGAGTCCGTCCAGCGCCCAGATCTCGTTGAGTACGCGAAGTTCGTCCGAGGAGTCAAAACGCAGGTAGCCCACGAACTGGCGAACGTGGGTCCAGTTCTTCTGCTCCACGTGGGTGCTCCACGTGGGCCCCGTCGTTCTTGTGGCCCGCGCGAGAGCGCGTGAAGGTGATCTTTCGTTGGTTGCAGCAGTCGAGGAGGTGGGCGTTGATGAACTCGGCGCCGTTGTCCAAGTTGATCCCGAGGATGGCGAAGGGGAACTGTTGCGCGGCGTGGCCAATGGCCTCGACGACCCAGGTCGCGGCCTTGTTCTTCACCGAGCGGTTCACCGTCCAGCCCGTGGCAATATCGGTCATGGTCAAGGTGAAGCAGAACTCCCCGATGGAATTCCCCCCTGCGTGGCCCACCAGATCGATCTCGACGAAGCCCGGCTGATCCTCGGTCCACTCGGCCAAGGTGCGGATCGGGATCTGGCTCTTGAGCAGTGTGCCGGGTTTGGTGTGGCTGCGCCCCTTGAGCCGTAGACGAACCCGTTCGCTCTTCAGGCGGCGGTCGATGGTGGCGGCACTCATGAACACCAGCAACGCAGCGTCGTGGTCGTTGGGGTCGAGGTCGCCGTCACAGCGCAACAGCGGCACGAGGACGGCCAGCATGGGGGCGAGTCGCTTGCCCGCCAGGTAACGACTGAGCGTCCAGACGAACGCCAGGGCCACCGTGAGATGGGCCGGGTAGCGCGGCAGACGAGGCCGGCGGGGTTTCACCAGCCTGAGCGTTCCCGACTTCACCACCTCGTGGCGCGCGTAGTCGCGGTGCCAACTAGTCAGTCCCACCAACTCATCGAGAATCCTCACCTTCTCGGATTTCGTCGCGCGCGTGTAGCTGGCCGTACAGGTGGAAACGTAGTATTGGCTTTAACTACGGGCTTTTGGCGCATCGGTCCAGTCGAATTCCTGTAGTCGGAATGAATAGGGTGACTTAGGTCTCGGTGCGTAGACATCACTTAGCCCCTCGTCGGGATAAGCCTCCAGTGAAAGGTGGCATTCCTGTTGCGTCGGCCCTCCGACATGAACCCTCACGGTCCATTGCTGACGGCTCCCCTACCCCCCTGCACGATGTTCAATGTAAGCAACCGTGCAAGCAACCCCAAAAAACAAAGAGACTCTTCAGGAAACGTCAGTAGACGAGATCGCAGTAATTGCAAGCAAATTTGGACAACTACGCACGTCAGGAAACGTTGAAATTATTGATGGCATGCAAGGGGTCACAGGTTCAAGTTCTGTACGGCCCACCACTGTACGGCCCACCACTGTACGGCCCACCACTGTACGGCCCACCACTGTACGGCCCACCACTGTACGGC
>CABEBJ010000222.1_pt1 | contig 13140 bp, 16 predicted proteins | sample 3132571 | NCBI WGS metagenome assembly CABEBJ01 (sample SAMEA5534345, study PRJEB31848) | metagenome | biome: tundra; feature: field; material: soil | place: USA | collected 2013-05 | depth 0.45 m
TTCTCACCGTGACAAGGCTCGAACCGATGGTTGGGTTTGACATCGCCAAGGCCTCCACTTTCCAAACCCCAATGCCGCCGTTGCCTCGTTGCTGCTTCAAAACGCGTGCGGAACCGTTCTCGAGGCGCCTTGGGAATCGCTCCACGAACGACTCGAAATCGGGATATGAGTGGGTGTCGTGACTCCAACTCAACATGCGGGTTTCGTAGAGGACGTCCTTCGTTCCCATCTTGAGGATGGTGTCCGGATGAGTGTAAACAAGAATGCCGGTTGCGGCGACCTCTCGTAGGAGGTCGTCCAACGCGACGCGATTGCGATCGCCACTTATCGGATCGGCCCAGACCACGACCACGTCACTAGCGAGCAATGTCTCCTTGGCGTGCTCCGTATCCTCCTCGAAATACGCCAGGTGGCGCACGTTAAAACCTTCAGCAGCGAGCGCTTCGAGCACGGCTGGATAACGAATCTCTCGCGATGCGTCGGATCCCCGCGTGCGTGGATCTCCGCGCCACAACACGACGACCTTCACATCATTCAAACCCATCCCAAACTGTGACACAACCTGGCAAGGGAATGGTTATTGACTCAGCCTTGATATCTATGAGACGTTCATTCGCGCTTGGGCCACGCAGCACCGTTGAGTACCAAGGTGGCGAGGGGCAAAACCGACACTCGGGCCCGTGTGCGCCGATTCGATGATTGCACTTTTGTCCCTCGGGTTGCCGCCAGCGTTCATCACGACGCGGTCGACTTCGTCGTCACCGCCGTCAGACGCCGCCTCAACCACCTCCACGGCGACGGCGGGCGAAACTCGAGTCAAATATTGATCGCGGCGAGCGTACGGTGCGACACTGCGCCTGAGCAAATTGATCTCCCAGTCCCGCATCCCCCGCCACTTGGGTCGCCCCGAGCGGTCTTGAAACGTGACTCGGCTGTTACGTTATTCAATAGAGAACTTGATTGGGGTGATTGATGGCGGCGAGAGAGTTCAAGGACGCGATCTTCGAGCAGTTCGCTCGCGTGGGTGCCGCGATTAGCAGTTCAAAGAGAGTGGAGACTATCGACCTACTCGCTCTGGGAGATCGCGACGTCGAGTTGATCGCCACCGTATCCGAAATGACGGTGGCTAACACGTCAGAGCATCGACAGATTCTGCGCCAGGCCGGCGTGGTGAGTAGCAAACGCGACGCCTCGCGTCGTGCAGTTGAGCGATTGAGTACAAGGGAAGTGAGGTGCCCGTCATGATGCAGGAATGGGGAAATGGCAACTGGGGAGGGGGTTCGTGGCTTCCGATGATGATCATGATGTTAATTTTCTTGGCCGTCGTTGTCTGGGCGGTGGTGATGTTTACTCATCAGTGGACATCACGACCACAGTTTCACGACCATTCCGGTCAGTCCCCAAATGCAATGCGAATCCTGGACGAACGCTTTGCCCGAGGTGAGATTAACGAGGAGGAGTACCGCATGCGAAGAGACATCCTCCAGAAGGGTCAGTAGCTTTCTTCGTGCCCTTGTATGTTCGGCCCGTGGCGCGCAAGATCAGTGTCGTGCGAAATGGTGTCGCGGCGTACAGCCCGTGTCGAGCAACTCGCTTCGTCGTCTTGGGAGGACTGACGTGGACCTCACGCCGCTCATAGGAGGGCCATGTCTCTGGTCGCGGTGTCCCCCACGAGTTCCCATCCGCTCATGCTTTCTTAGAGTTTGAAGTAGATGGACAGCGTTCTCGGCACTTTAAAGCTTTAGAACCTCACGGCCCTACCCTCGAAGGTGTACCCAAAGGGCTTCGGCTCCCCGTCGAAATAGTAGGTGTCGAGATGCTCGATCCGGAAACCGGCGTTTTCGATGTACTCGGGTATGCGCCGGGTGAGGTGGCACCCTCCGGCGAGTCTCTTGTTGAGGGGCTCTATGCGTTGTTGCCAACGCGCGGTCTTGGTGTCGGGCGCATGACCGTGCTCAACGAAGTGGAAGGCGCCGCCCGGCTTCAAGACTCGCCGCAGTTCTTGGAGTGCTGCGGTGAGATCGGGGATCGTGCACAGCGTCCACGTGGATAGTACGGCGTCAAACTCCTCGGACGGGAGGTCAAGATGCTCTCCGGTCAACCCTGCCAGAGTGACGGACACGTCCGAGCGAGCGATACGGACTTCAGCAAGCTGCATGCAGACCCGTGACGGCTCGACGGCGAAGACCCTCGTTACTTCAGGCGGGTAGTGGCGAACATTCAATCCGGTTCCGAACCCGACTTCGACGACGTCGCCAGTGAGTCCAGCACAGACCCGATTTCGTACGTCACGAGTTCCCTTGCGATTCATCACCTTGTCTTGGAGTCGCGGTAGAACCTGGTCTCGGTAGATTCCCACAACAACCTCCTTTTACTCGCGTCACCCAATGACACTGGCGCCTCATGATCTTGCTCCAGCGTCCCAACTCTTCGGCGTTTCTATTTGGCGGAGTCCAACCTATGGCTGAAGTCGTTCGGACTCTGGTCCACCAATGACGTGGCGGCCAGGATCGGCGTCAAAAGCCTCGGCACAACCGAGTCCGCAGAACCAGTAATCGACGCCTTGGAACGACCGACGCGCGGCTGCGGTGGCGCGATTGACCGTCATGCCACAGACTGGATCAATAGCCGTGTCGGAATGGGCAACAGGCATCTCCGGAACATCCATTACGTCATATCGTGCGGTGCCCGACGTGTGGCGCTCTGGCTGGGCTTCAAAGCGCTCGCGGCATCGATCTGAACAGAAGTAGTAGTGAACGCCGCCGACGGACGCCCGTGCCGGAGCGTTCTCTTCACGAACCTGCATGCCGCATACCGGATCGATGGCGTAACCCACACCGCCCCCGAAGCGACTCTTGTTACGCGCCAACCACCAGACGACCACGACAACGCCAATAAAGAGAAAGTTGAGATACGTGGTGTAGTTCCACTCGAAATGAGCCGACGTCACCTGGAGCGTCCGAGTGGAGGGCACCGCGTGCAAGAGTTCGAAGATTCCTTCGGTCAACAGTCCGGCGGTCGCCATCAGCAGGTAGAAAAGACCCACGAGGCGAAGCGTCAGCTTGGGACCGTAGTACTTGCGATAGATGAGAATGAGGGGCATCGCGATGAGGTCGGCAAAAATAAACGCGATGACGCCGCCAAAACTGATTCCGCCCGACCACAGCGCCGCGGCGAGAGGAACGTTGCCAATGGAGCAGACCCAACTGATGACGGCGACCAGTGGACCAACGAGAGCGTTCTCGATAATGGTCCAAATACCGTGCCCGTGAATGAACATAGTGTTCCAAAGATGGGTCGGAACAAGAGCCGCCAGGAAACCGGCCACGGTGTAGCCAATGACCAGCTCCTTACGCAACATCGTGACGTCAGCTACCGCGTAGCTCGAAGCATCGGACCAGGCCGCCGGTGAGTGGAGCTTGCTGGAGAACGACGTGCGTTCGAGTTGGTCCTGTCGCTCCATCGACATTCCCGACATCGCCATGTGGTCATGCCCTTCGGGATTTTGATCGCTGAGTCGTCGGCGGGCGGCCTCGACGAGGGGTCGGCTGAAGACGAATCCACCGGTGAGGGCGAGAAAGGTGATCATGATCGGTCCACCCACGAACTCAGCGGCCATGAACTGCCAACCGAGTAAGACCAGCATGACGATGCCAAGTTCGACCACCAGATTCGTCGAGGCGATCATAAAGACCATGGCCGAAACAAAGTCGGCTCCTTTGGCGAAGAGCGACTTCGCCATTGCGGTGGCGGCGTACGAGCAACTCGACGACACCGTGCCGTAGCCGGCGGCTCGCCCAATGGCGGCGGGACGGTGGTTACCCAATTTGGCTTGCATCTGTTCTTTGGATACAAATGCCTGCACGAATCCAGAGAGAGTGAAGCCCAGTACCAGGGCCCACAGCGTCTCCCAGAACATGAAGAAGCCCTCGCGCAAACTGCGTCCGACGTCGTCGAGTAGACCTCCGAAAGTGACCGAGGCGACCAGGTCAGCGTGCACGGCTCACCCCCACGTCAACGTCCCGGGCATCAGACCACTCGATGACCGTGGCGTGTTCATTCATCGACCGTGACCGACCTCTCACGATCCTTCCATCAACTCGTTGGGCCAGCATTACAGATTGGAATTCACGGCATCGGTACTCGGGTTTCATGATCGAACCAGTCTTCGAATTGCCTCTTGGGCCTCTTTCACCTTGGCGTCAGCGGTCGGGCCACCTTCGACCAACGCTTCAGACACACAGTGCGAGAGGTGGTCGCCGAGAAGTATCATCGCGACTGCTTGAAGCGCACGAGTCGTCGCTGAAATCTGATCGAGGATGTTGACGCAGTACTGGTCCTCTTCGACCATACGCTGAAGACCACGAATCTGGCCCTCGATCCTCTTCAATCGTCTCTGCAGGGAGACTTTTTCGTCAATGTACGCAGGTTTCGTCACGTTACGTCCTTTCGACCTTTACGAGTATACCCCCTGGAGGTATCTCGTACCCGGTGAGTTTCACTGACCAGCGTGGGAGTGACGTCTTAGCGCGGGAGGAGTGGGGGCGACGAGCGTGTACGAGGCGCCGTGTTCAGCTACTGGCTCATGCTTTGCGCGACGAGCGCGATTCCCGTTCCCCACGTAGCGAGTTGATCCGGCGGAAGGTACGCCTTGTGCTTGGCGTTGTGGTCGGCCATCGGAACGGCGACGTAGCGCTTCGAACCGTTCGCGCCAATGAAATAGACGACGGACGTGTGAATGATGTCGGCCTTCGGGTTCGGAGCCTCAACCACGATGCCGTAGGCGCGCCAGACCGCCCGGAGCTCTTTCAATGATCCAGTGAAGAAGTGCCACGAGGGAATAGTGCTCAATCCGTGTTCTTTGGAGAACTTCGACACATCAGCAACGCTTGTGAAGAACGGATTCACGTTCACCGCCGCGAAGACGACACCCGAAGAGTGCGTGCCGAGGTCGTGGTAGGCGTCAACAAACTCCTGGGACACGATGGGACAGATATCGACACAGTGGGGATCCATGAACTCGAGCACGACAGTTTTCCCCTGGAGACTACTCAGTGACATAGTTTTGCCGTGTTGGTCTTGCAACGTGAAGTTCGCCGCGCGCGAGTGCGGCACCGGAGACAGCCCCATCAAGTTTGCCGTCGACGTCGGCACGGCAGCGGGTATCCCAGTGACTCGAAGGCTTTGCAGCCCTTGAGGCGAATTACGATTGCGAATTGCGTCGTACGCGAGGGTCCCCGAGAGAACAACCGCGACCGCAAGGGCGACGAAGAATATTGGACCCAGCCCCCGTCGACGTACTTTGACAACGGCCTCAACGGCGCTTTCGCTGGTGGCTACACCCTCGGGTCGTTGAGATGAAGTCATGTTTGCCTCCTTTTGAAGTCGATGTCAATGTCAATACTCGCCCGGCGCACGACTTAGTTACCGAACGCTTCGTGTAGGGCTGCACTGAGCGTGTCAGCGTTGAATTGGCCAATATGTCGACCGATGACTTTGCCGGTGGAAGAGACGAAAATGGTTGTCGGCAGCCCGAAGAGACCGTAGGTCGCAGCCTCCGATCCAGTGGGATCCGACGCCACCGGATAGGTGACGTGAACCTTCGCGAGAAACGCGCGCGCCGCGCCCGGTGTGTCGTTGGTGTCAATTCCGAGAAAAGCCACCTTGCCGCCCTCGGATCGAAAGGCCTTTTCTAGCAGCGGCATTTCGGTGCGGCACGGAACGCACCATGACGCCCAGAAGTTGACGACCAATGGTCGACCCCGAAACGTGTTCAGGGATAAGACGCGAGTCGACTTCGTGACACTGGGCAGAGAAAATCCCGTCGCCGACGCGCCAGTGCGGTTGGTGAGCACGTTCGTATCCGTCGGAGATGACGTGGAGACGCCTTGCCAAATGGCGTACGAAACGAGGGCAGCTACGACGATAAAAGCGGCGAGCCACCGTCCGGTCAAACGATGGCGATGGGGTGAACTCGCTGTTTCGTTGGCGACGGTGTCGTCGACCACGGTGGCGTCAGTGGGTTCGGCGGCGTTATTCATAGCCTTTGAGTACTCGCTCTTTTGAGTAGCCTATCGAGTCCCTCCGCGGTCACCGGTCCGACTATCTTGGCTAGCGCTCTGTCGCTCAGGCCAATGACGCCAAACCGTTCTCTTACGGTCGGAAATCAGAGTGGTGACCACGAAGAAAATTCGAAGGTCAACGGACACCGCGGGTCAACAGGTTCATCACGAGTGGCACAATGGATGGATTGGCGGGAGAATCCAAGCCCCCAGCGACAACACCGAAGGGTGAGGAGATAGATGAGTGCTGCCGCGTGGAAAGCCCGACGGGGATTTCGGTCGGCTCTGCCCATCGTTTTGCTCGTCGTGGTCTTGTTGGGTGGAGGTGTTACCGCGTGGTTGGCGGTTCACTCCAACTCGGGACCAAGTTCGCACGTGGGACCCGAGGGTGTGCTCATCTACAACGTCGCGAATCTCGCGCCGGCAACAACCACTCACGCCGGCCAAAGCGTCGACGGCATCTCGTGTCGCAAGCAAGCGAAAGAAACAGTTAAGTACCACATCCACGTTCACGTAGAGGTGTATGTCGATGGAAAGATGATGCGGCTACCAGCCGGGATCGGCATTACGAATCCCCCACTCCTGGAGAAGTACTCGAAGGGAGATTTTTATGACGTCGGGCTCTACGACTGCCTCTACTGGCTCCACACGCACGTCGCCGACGGGGTCATTCACGTGGAGGCACCAGCAAAACAGACCTTTACGCTCGGCGAATTCTTCGACATTTGGAATCAGCCGCTCGGGCCCAACCAGGTCGGCCCCGCAAAAGCGAAAGTCGTCGTGTTTGAGAACGGGAAACAGTTGGTCGGCAATCCTCGCGCGACGCAACTGCTTCCCCACGCGGTGATTCAAATCGATGTCGGATCACGAGTCGTACCTTTCCATCAGTTCCCGTTCAAAGTCACCGGGGGATGTGGTCAGGGAACGCTCGGCTGTACTACCCCCACAACGTAAGGCGCCGAAATTCACGATCGTTTGGCCCTGTCATGAAATTGAACGCTTCGAAGAGCTACGCGTTGCAGTGACACCATAATTTTCCAAGGTGATTCAAAGTATCGTTTAGTTTCGTTGCGTGTCTGCTATTGCGTTTGTTGCCTTCGCGCTCGGCTTGTCGAATTTCGCGGCAGCCATTGGCATCGGCCTCTCCGGAGTTGATGCGAGTCTGCGTGTACGCGTCGCCATCGTCTTTGGCTTCTTCGAGGCGGCGATGCCGCTGCTCGGGCTTTTTATTGGGCGAAACGTAGCGACGTCCATCGGCTCGTCGGCGTCGTACCTGGGCGCAGGACTCCTGATTGTCACCGGGATCGTCACCGTCGTGCAAGCGAGACGGCGTACAGCTAACGAACTGCCGAGCTCGTCTCGACCAGTCGGCCTTGTTGTCACCGGAGCCGCCCTCAGCATCGACAATCTCATCGTTGGTTTTGCACTCGGGACCCTTAAAGTGTCCGTCGCGATCGCCGCCATTGTCATCGCGGTCGTCAGCGTAGGGATGTCTCTCGTGGGGCTTGAAATCGGGAGTCGACTCGGCGCCCTGGTCGAGAAGTGGAGCGCCGAGCTCGGGGGTACGGTTTTGATCCTTGTAGGAGTAGCCATTGCCACGGGAATCCTCTAGGTGCCAGCGACCTCCGCGATCCCTTTGGTGAAGAGCTGACCGGTCGAATGCTGAGAGATGCTTGCCGTTTGCACCTGACCGGCGACTTGCGTCGACGAAAACTGACTTTTGAATGTCTTCCCTAGGGGCAACGGTTCGACAACTTGATGCTCTCGGCATTGATGGCCCAAGGACACGGATCACCCATCAAACGCCGCCTAGCCCGACGTCGAACCGTGCGTCGCGGTTGGTTACCCAGTCGATCCCAGGAACTCGAGGACACGTGGAGGTGCGACAATCGGCTGTCACTTCGTCGCGCGGTGCCAATTCAAACATGCTTGACACCGGGAACTCTAGAATCTGAATGATGGAAATTCACTGTGCTGATTGTGGATGTTTGGTCGATCGCGGCATTCGCGTCGCTGTATGCGGTGACGCGGACTGCTGCTGCAAAGATTTGCCCACAAAGTAGGGGCCTTTGTCCCGCCACCACCGCGCACTCGCCAAGGTCAAAGACGCGATACGTAACTGATTGGGCCAGATTATTCATTGCGCCAGACCGTGAATTCGCCGATCAACTGCGTCGCCGCGCCGCGATCCAGCTGAATGGTTGCACGGTACCGTTGGGCGTGTGGTGGAGTTCTCTCCTCTGTGCGAGGATCTCGAACTCAGCGCCAAGCACCGACGCGAGCTCGTCAGCGTCGTAGCGAATGACGGGAAGCCCCGAGCAGTACTCGGGGCCGTCCGGTGCGAACGTGGCGAGCACCACGGCGCCCTCTGGCGCAAGTGCGCGATCGAGGAGCTTCCGATAGTTGTCTATCTCGACTCCGGCCAAAAAGTGAAAGACGGCGCGGTCGTGCCAGAGGTCGTAACGACGTTTGGGCTGCCAGAGCAGGAGATCTTGCGCAATCCAGGCCACCGATCGCTGTTTGCCGACCCTCTCCTCACTAACGGCGAGGGCCGTAGCAGAAATATCAAGAACGGTCACGTCGGAAAAGTCTCGTGCGAGTAGCCGGTCGACGAGTCTTGATTCGCCTCCACCGACATCGATGATGGCTGTCGTTGGCACGGCGCCGAGGGCGTCGAGAAGTGCCAGCGAGAGAGTGGGCTCTTCTTGAAACCAACTGACCGTCGTTGGATCCTTGTCGAGGTAAACGGAGTGCCAATGACGCGCACGATGAGATGAACTCTCCGGACGATCAGCCACGCGCTTGATTGTATTGGTTGACTCATGAAAGTGCACGGCATCCTTAAGAGATGTCGAGTTAGCGCGCAGATCTTCATTGATTAACTCAGCATTCGTCTCTCAATCAAACCTGTCGGTGTCGGACTAACCCCTCTTCGACAGAATCCGTTCAGTTGGAAAGGTATCGGGCTGAGTGAAACCGTCGAGAAGTGCGGCTTGCTGCCAGCCGCCAAGTGAGTTGATGACCGCCGCCTCATCAGCTAAGCGAAGATCTTCCGGTCGCAGTGTCGCTTCTACCACCTCTCCGTCGTCGATCAGTCGAGCTCGCTCGATGCCCGGGAGACATCCAGAAAATAGTGGCGGCGTGAACCAGACGTCGCCCAGCTCGGACACCGTGAGGTGGGGTCGAAAAATGACGGCGAGCATGCAAAGAACACTGGTTTCGTCGGCGGCATCAATAGAAACCTTGCATTTGACGCCAGGTTGAAAGTCGCTTAAACCTGTGAGCCACAATTGATGTGTATGCATTCGTTAACCCAGTGACGGGCCCGACTACAAGAGGAGCGCATGAAGCGAGATCGATACGACTTCATCATCGTTGGCGGCGGGTCAGCCGGCAGCGCCCTGGCGAATCGGCTCAGCACCGATAGTTCCAACCACGTTCTGGTTCTCGAAGCGGGACGCTTGGATTATCGCTGGGACGTCTTCATTCACATGCCGGCGGCACTTACCATTCCCATTGGGAATCGTTTCTACGACTGGAAGTACGAGTCCGAACCCGAACCGTTCATGGGCGGGCGCAAGATCTATCACGCTCGCGGGAAGGTTCTGGGCGGCTCGAGCAGTATCAACGGGATGATTTTCCAGCGTGGCAATCCCCTCGACTATGAACGATGGGCCGCCGATCCCGGGATGGGCAAGTGGGACTACGCCCACTGTCTTCCTTACTTCAAGCGCATGGAGACCTGCCTCGCCGGTGGCGACGAGTACCGAGGCACGAACGGCCCGCTCATCCTCGAACGCGGTCCCGTCACGAACCCCCTCTTCAGCGCGTTCTTCGAAGCGGTGCAAGAAGCGGGCTACGAACTCACCACCGACGTCAACGGCTACCGACAAGAAGGCTTCGCCGCCTTTGACCGCACGATCTACCGCGGTCGGCGCCTGAGCGCCGCGCGCGCGTACCTGCACCCGGTCATGCGTCGCGAGAATCTGGAAGTCGAGTGCGGGACGCTCGTGTCGAAGATTCTCTTCGAGGGCCAACGCGCCGTGGGCGTCGAGGTGACCGAGCGCGGCAAGCGCCGAGAAATTAGGGCCGGCGAAGTCATCCTCTGTGGGGGTGCGTTCAATTCGCCGCAACTGTTACAACTCTCGGGCGTGGGCAACGCCGACGAACTCTCGGCGCTTGGCGTTCCGGTGGTGGCGAATCGTCCCGGCGTCGGCGAGAACCTTCAGGACCACCTCGAGGTCTACATCCAGCACTCGTGTACCCAACCCGTCTCGGTCGCGCCCGCCCTCAAGTGGCGCAACCGGCCGTGGATCGGCGCGCAGTGGCTCTTCCAGCGCAAGGGTCCGGGCGCCACGAACCACTTCGAAGGCGGGGGCTTCGCGCGCAGCAACGAGGACGTGGCCTACCCCAACTTGATGTTCCACTTTCTTCCCATCGCGATCCGTTACGACGGTTCGAAGCCCGCGGGCGACCACGGCTACCAGGTACACATCGGTCCGATGTACTCCGACTCGAGAGGATCGGTGAAAATAACGTCGCGCGATCCCTCCGCGCACCCGGCCCTTCGCTTCAACTACCTGTCAACTGATCAGGACCGCCGCGAGTGGGTCGAGGCGGTGCGCGTCGCGCGGTCGATACTCGGCCAGGCGGCGTTTGGGCCGTTCAGTGGTGGCGAACTATCGCCCGGCGCGGGCGTCTCCACCGATCAAGAGGTTCTCGACTGGGTGGCCCGCGACGCGGAGACCGCGCTGCACCCCTCGTGCACCTGCAAGATGGGTACCGACGACATGTCCGTGGTCGATCCGACGACCATGAGAGTGCACGGACTCGAGGGGCTTCGCGTCGTCGACGCTTCGGTCATGCCCTACGTGACCAACGCCAACATCTTCTCGCCGGTCATGATGGTGGCCGAGAAGGCCGCCGACCTCATCCTCGGCAACACGCCGCTGGCACCGTCGACGGTGGGCTTCTATCGTCACGCGCGCGGCGAGAAGCCGCGGGTCGGAAAATCGACGTTGCCTCTTCGCGACTAGGTCTCAACTGCTCGGGTCGTAGGAACCTACGTCATTGGCTCGGGTCGACTTTCGCGCCTGAATCGCCAAGACCAACGCCGGGACGATCACGTTGACGTCGCCGACGATCGCGTAGTCGGCGCGAGAGAGAAACGGCGCGTCGGCGTCGGTGTTGATCGTCACCACGTGTTTGGCGCTCCGACAACCCGCCAAGTGCTGGGTCGCGCCACTGATGCCGCACGCGAGGTACAGCTCGGGCGAGATTCTCGTGCCCGTTTGACCAACCTGTTGCGCGTGCGGACGCCAACCGGCGCTCGTCACGGCCCGCGACACCCCGACCGCAGCGCCCAACAACTGGGCCAACTCATCGAGTGGTGCGAAGCCTTCTTCACTACCCACGCCGCGCCCGCCTCCGACCACCACGCGGGCGTCGGCCAGCGAGACGCCACCGCCGCGACCTTTCCACTCAGCGACTCGAACGCTGAAGTCGGACTCGCTGCGCTGAAGTTGATACTCACGCACCGTCGTCACGACCGGCGTCGCGACGGGCTCGGCCGCGACCCCGTCGGACGCGACGGTCAACAACACGGGTGCACCCTCGAGCACGGCCTCTTCGATGAGACTGCCCGCCCAACGCTGTCGGCTAAGACGAACGGTGGCCCCGTGCGACCACGTCGCGCTCAGACAGTTGGCCACCATGGGAAGGTCGCTCATCGCCCCGACGTGGGCCATAACCTCGTGGCCCCGATCGGTGCCCGCGGCCACGACGGCGTTGGCGCCGACAACGTTGACGAGCGCTACGAGGGCCCGAGCCCACGCGATCGGAGTGTAGACGTCGACGCGCAACGACACTTCGTACGCCTCGCTCACACCAAATGAACTGAGCGACGCGAGCGTCGAGGCGGACATCGTTCCTATGACGGCCGTCGCGAGCGTCGAGCCCGACGACTCGCCGAGCTTCCTCGCGAAGGTCAGCGCGCGCCGCGAGGAGTCGACGACGCCGTCGTCGTCAGACTCGACGAGACAGAGCACCCCCGCGCTCAAGCCAGGACTCCCCACTGATCGAGCAGGTTGATCAACGCCGGTACGGCGTCCACACCCACGCCGAGGATCTCGGCGCGCTCGCGAGGGTCTTCGGGAACCCGCAGCCGCTCTTTACGCAGGGGTCCCTCGTGCCACTGCAGTGCGGTCTCTTCGATCGCCATCTTCTTGGCGCGCATGCGTCCCGGCAAGGACGGATAGCGCGGAAGATTGATCCCCTCCTTCACCGCCGCCACGCACGGCAACGTGAGATCGTAGAACTCGTCACCGCCGCCGAACTCACGGCGGGCGCGCAACGTGTCGTCACCGACGTCGAGGTGCTTCACACCGTTCGCGCACGGCCGGTTGAGCGCGTGCGCGACGCGAACGCCCACTTGGTAGTCGCCGGTGTCGGCGGCCTCGTTGCCGAACAAGATCAGGTCGAATGTTCCACTCTGCGCCTCGTGCCGGCGGATGGCCTCGACAATGGCTCCCGCCGTGGCCATCGGATCCCACTCTCGTCCGTCGGTGACGAGATGCACCAGTTGAGTGGCGCCGATCGACGCCGCGTCTCGCAACTGTTCGGCCGCCTCGGGTGGCCCGAGTGTCAGGACCGTGACGACGCCACCTCGTTGTTCGACCAGCCTCACCGCCTCTTCAACCGCGCACTCCTCGTGAGGACTGATCGTGAAACCGAGTTGGCGCACGTCGACGTCTTGGGCGTCTGGGGTAAGAACGATTCTGGCGCCCACCATTGCCACTCGCTTGACGCACACGAGAACGTTCACGCTTAACTTCTCACTCGAGTGTTCTCGGGATCGAAGAGGGGCGTCGCCCCGACGACGTCGACGGTGACCGGATAGCGCTCTCCCATGTACTCCACCATGAGTTGCGTGCCGACCTGCGCGTAAGGCGTGGGCAGATAGGAGAGGAGTACGTGCTTGCCGAGCGAAGGACCCGACCCCGCGCTGGTCACGTACGAGGGCCGGCCTCGTTCGTCCACGAGTCGCTCCCCCTCGAGGCTGGCGATCGGCTCGCCGCCG
>CABEBJ010000225.1_pt1 | contig 13018 bp, 18 predicted proteins | sample 3132571 | NCBI WGS metagenome assembly CABEBJ01 (sample SAMEA5534345, study PRJEB31848) | metagenome | biome: tundra; feature: field; material: soil | place: USA | collected 2013-05 | depth 0.45 m
GCATGAGGCCGTAACCGCAGCAAGCGCCTGGGGACCACGGGACAATCAAACCGGGCTACCGTACGTCACGGTTAACCTCTCTGCGCGCCAGTTTCATGACCCGGGCCTCGTTTCGATGATCGAAAGAGAACTCAAGTGGTGCGGACTTGAGCCAGAGCGGCTAATCCTTGAGGTCACCGAAGGCGTGGCGCTTCTCGATATCGTTGAAACAATGAACGTGATGGAACAACTCAATCGACTCAAGATTGGTATTGCTCTCGACGATTTTGGCACCGGGTACTCCTCGCTCTCCTACCTCGCGGCCTTGAATCCAAGGATCATTAAGATCGACCAGTCATTTGTTCGCCCAAGGCATGATAAAGAACGCAGCGACACGCTTCTCGAGGCGATCGTCACGCTGGGCAACAAACTCAACATGGTCGTGCTCGCCGAAGGAATCGAAACCTCAGCACAGCTCGAACGCCTCCACAACCTTGACTGTGATCTGGGCCAAGGCTTCCTATGGTCACCCGCCGTGTCAAGCGAGGAGGCCGCAACCATGATTGATCGAGTACCGAAGGGCTGAGAGCAGACGACTAGCACTTCCGCCGTCCGCTCGTCACGGCGCCGGTAAGGCGAAGGCGTCCCGCCCGTCGTGACATTCATCAGAGGGATCGGCACTGGCTGCGTCGGGCACTTGTATTAAAGCACCCGCAAACTGCATCGCTAAGGTCGAGCCGGAAATTGGCAGATTCGCTCCCGAATGGCCAAATCTTTACTGTTGGAGTTGGTAGCGTTCGTACCGGCTGGTAGGGCTGGTGGGGATCGAACCCACGACCGAGGGATTATGAAGTGGGAGCAAACGGTCGGACTGGTCCCGTGGCGTCGGATTCGTCCGAAAAACTCTGAGCTCTTCGTCCGGTGGTGTCGGATTGGTCCGGTGGTGTCGGTTTGGTATGTGGGATGAAACGTGGGATTCCTGACCGCGATTTCGCTTCAATGGGTTCCGCGTAGGAGGCTTGACGTCTCGAACCTGCGGCCACGCCCTGGTAACTTACGTCGGCCCAAGGAGTGGTCTGAGACGAGGCAAAGCGCGGCGTGGTCTTAGGGCATGATTGAGGTTCGAAGCCATTCACTTCGAGGCTGAATCACCCTCGCGACCGTCAACCCCAGCTACCCCGCCGCTGGCCATAATTCCCCAAGCTGAGCCGGTGGCTTCATCGTCGTGCGCGCCGAAAATCATCAGGCCCAGAAAGTACGACAAGCCTCCAGCGGTTCCGATGACGTCCGCTTGCCAGTAATTATCGTTCAAAGCAACCATGATTACGGCACAGCAGAAGGCGACACCAATCATGACGATGAGTGCTAGCCGAGATGCTCTCATGACAACGAGTCGTTGTCGTTCGTCGGCCCGGTGACCATAGATTGCGCCGACATCGCCTTTGCCCCTTGTCAGAAGGTTATAGCCGACGGACAAAAGAATAACTACTACTTCGGTGACCAGCGCGTCGGTCCACGTGTGCCCGATGCCCACGGCAATTGCAATCACGGTTCCGGCCGCGGTAACAACGAGCGGCGCCACTAGTCGCGGGTGTTTAGATATCATCACGCTTTTTCCTCCTTTGAGGGGTCAAACATCTCTTCCACTGGCACGTCAAAGTTTCGAGCAATTCGAAAAGCCAGTGGCAGTGAAGGCGAGTACCGCCCACTCTCTATCGCAATGACTGTCTGGCGAGAAACGCCCAGATCGGCCGCGAGGACTGCCTGTGACATCCCTCGCTGAGAGCGAAATTCACGAACGCGATTCTTCACGATGTAAAGTGTACTTTACATCAGGTGAGGGCGCTGTATCGGAACAAAAACAGGGTATAACCATGGCCTAGAGCAGGGGCGCGCTCGTGCCTGAGCCCTGGGAGGGCAACAGTCTCTCTGACGACCACCTGTTAGAGCAGTCGTACCTCATCGAACGCGGCGTTCGCCCGGTCGCCCTCATCGGAACTACCCACGGCGGCCTACAAGCCGCGAGAGAGATTGCGATGCGCCTCAAATGTCTTGCGAGCGACGTGATTACTTTCGTAATCCCCGGCGCTGTCGAGGGCAACTTCACTTACGGCTACGCCTCCGACGCATGGGCGGTCAACCTTCTGCAATGGGCGCTCTCGGACGACTGCCCCGAGCGCCACGCCAATAGGATTCTTGGGCTCTTGCTCGGTTACAGCGCCGACGCCATCCGCACATTCGATGAGCGCGGTAGCGGTCAGACGGCTATTTGGTCGCCGTTACCAGAGTCCAGTTCACAGCCTTCTTGCACTTCGGACAATCGGGGAACTCGTGATTAAGCGGCTCAGTGATCTGTTCGCCGCACTCGTCGCACTTGTAGATACCCGCGACGGTGTTTTTCGCTCCGGTTCTTGGCATATACCCTCCTCATTTTCAAGACTTCTATTGGACCATACACCCATCAAATGTGCGGCGCTCGGGGGTAGAATGATGGCATGGGAAAGACTCCAAAGCCAGATTACGACGAGCGTTTCACACTCGAAGGAATGGCTCCCGAGGACGTGGCCGAACTATTGGTCAACACACCGGCTGACGAAGATATTGACCGCGCTGAAACCGAAGGGTTTAGCGAGTCGGAGTCTTAACGACCTTGTAGGTCAGGCGTCCAGCAACGCGCGTGGCAAAGTCACTCATGCGCTCAGTGTCGCTGAGGTCACAAGTGCTGTAGCGGTAGTCGAACTCGCCCAGGTAGCGGTTCAGGTGCTTAGTCGAAACGTGGTGGTGCGTTCCGTCCAAGGAACGCTTCAACTGTCCGAAGTAGTTCTCCAACAAGTTCGTGCCGTGCGACTTTTCCGTGGTGTACTGACCAGCGGAGTGGTTCACGCTGTGGTGTCCAGCCATCGTCATGCCGATGTCGAAGTAGGACGGCGAAGCGTCAGTGTGAAGTGTTGCGGTTGGGGTTTCCACGTTCTTACGAATGACCTTGGCGAGCGTGATAGCCGACACGTTGTTGACGACCTGCGAGCGAGCCTCACCAGTTTCCGCGTCGATCAGCGAAGCAACGGCAGTCTTTTGCGGGAAACGACGGCTGATGCCATCCTTGCGGTAGTGGCGATTCTTTGGTTCGCCACCAATGAAAGTCTCATCAGCCACGACGTTTCCAGTAAACAGGCTCGCGTCGTCGCGACCCATCGCCTCGCGAATACGGTGCAACATGAACCACGCACTGCACGGAGTGATTCCGTACTTACGCTCAATCTCGCGAGCGGCAACGCCGTTCTTCGAGGACATCATCTCGAAAATGACCATGAGCCAAATACGAAGAGGGGCTTTAGTGCCGTGCATGATGGTGTTCGTGATAACCGAGAACTGACGCTTGCACTCACGGCAACGCCAGACACGGCGCTCACTCATCTTGCCGCTCGCGGACTTGCGACTAACGCCATTGGAAGGCTCAATGAAGTACACATTGGCGCTGGCGCAGTGTGCGCACGTCGCGCCATTAGCCCAACGGAGCTTCTCGAAGTAGAGGTAGGCGTCGGCCTCGGAGATGACTTCGAGGCTCAGTGTGGCTATGGTCGTGCGGTTCTTCATGAGTACATTTTCGCAGGGGGGTGTGACATTCGCGCCCTGATGGGAATGGGTTTAGGCTCCTTTCAATGTTCGCGCTTGATTCCGCTGGTTGGACAGTCGTCGGGGTACTTCTCACGGCCTTTTTCACCCTTGGGATTCTCGGTGTCAGCATGATCGCCCATCTCCACGACAGGGCATTGAGCGGCACTAGGGGTGCACTTCACGTGAAAGCCTGTACCTGGAACGTAGGGCCGGGAGAAAACCATGTGTTTCAAACGCCGACTGAGTGGGACAGGAAGAACACTCGGTACATGGCCCTACAACTCCTAAATCGTGGACCGTATCCGATCGAAGCGATACTTTCCGAAAAGACTGTTCGAGTGCGCCTAATGAGGCACAAAGTGGATTCGATTAGGGCGCTCGGTCCTGGCGAAACGATGCAGACGACCCTAATGCCCCAGGTGCCGCTTATTGTCTGGGTGTTACTTCACGACAAAAGCGGTTGGAAGGACTCGGGTAAACTCAATCATCATCTTGTCTGGATTCAAGTAACCTCGTTCGACAATTTTCACCTTCGCAGGCGTGCATGGTTGAAGTCGTTACCAAAATGACTCTAAATTCTGGTATTTCAACCCCTTTTGCCAGCGGCCCCTGTTTTTTAACCGACACAGCGCCCAGGTGAGATGTCAAGGATCCTTGACCTTGGACTTTGCATCAGCCAGTGGGTGCGAGGGTGGAGTGGCCAAGGAGAGGATGACCCAGGGCCGTGCGGTCCACGTGCCGCGGCACCCGCACACTGCCGATTGACTTCGACGAAGTAGGGCCGGTGGGGATCGAACCCACGACCGAGGGATTATGAGGTGGAGGCAATCGGTCGGAAGGGTCCGGTGGTGTCGGATTGATCCGGATTTGAAAGAAAACTTGTCCGGTGGTGTCGGATTCGTCCGGTCGCGTCGGATTGGTACGTGGGATGAAGCGTGGGATTCTCCCAACGGAAATTGTCGCGTGCCAGTTCGTTGCACAGGGCCGAACTGAACGCGGCCGCCTCGAGGAGTCCGACCTCATCTGTTCACGGCAAGCCGAATCTGACGCCGCCGTGCAAGCTTTCGCCGATTGGACCGACCAATTCATCAACGAGAGAGATTCTCTCTTGCAGGGTCGTTTGACTGCACCTAAGGACTCGCGGAAATAAGTACAAATGTCAGATACGACAACTCAGACCTCGCAAAGAACTCGTGACCTGACAGTTTGATGGGGGTCACGGCAATCTCGCAAAGATCGTCTTTATCAGTCGCCGGAGCCGATCTGCATTTGTTCCATGAATCCAGGCTCGATGAATCCAGATGCGCCGTAGACGTCGACGTTGGCCTTCACTCGTTGCAGGATCTCTTCGGGTGGCGCCTCAAGATCGACGCTGGCGAGGTACGCCTGCGTCGCCTTCAGCCCGGTGCTCCAGTAGACCTCGTTTCGGTTGCCTTCCGGGTCGTAGAAGTAAATCCCAATCGCATTCCCGTGACTGACTTCCATATCGAGCGTCACATTACATTCCTTCAAACGGTAGTGAAAAGCAATAACGTCGTCAAGCGAATCGCAACGCCAAGCAATCTGCTGAACCATGAGCGCGTCACGAGATGATGTCCGCCCCAAAGAGAGCAGGAGCTCGTGATGCTCGATCTCAGGCTGACTACTCATGAACGTGATCCCCATATCGGGTTGCGAATCGGTGACCTGCAGTCCTAAGACGTCGCGGTAGAACGCCACTTCGGCATCGAGGTCTTCCACGAAGATGCCGACGTGGCCCAAATGACCAATACGCGGAATGTCCCCGGTTGAAGGACTAGCTGGCTCGGTCTCTCTATCAATGCTCATGGTGCTCTCTCCTTTGGTTTTCGCAGTCCCGATCTAAGGTTGCAGCTCGTCGACGACGTCGTTGACGAGTTCGCCAATTCCTTCAATAGTGACGGTCACCGTGTCGCCGGGTCGCAGGAAAACCGGAGGCTTCCGGGCGAAACCGACACCGCCAGGGGTGCCCATTACCAGCACGTCGCCGGGCTCGAGTGTGATTGCCGCACTGACAATCGCAATCGTTTCAGCAACGCCGAAAAGCATGTCGGCGGTATTGCCATCTTGCATCACGTCACTGCCGATCTTCGTGGTGAGTCGCAGACCAGATGCGCCCGGCGGAAGCTCATCGACGCTCACGAACATAGGACCGAATGCACCGGTACCGTCGAAGTTCTTGCCGACGGTCCATTGAGGCGACTTGAACTGGTAATCACGAATTGACGCGTCGTTGAAGATGCTGTAGCCAGCCACGTAAGCCAGTGCATCCTCGCCAGTGACGCCATGGGCTCGACGACCGATGAGAGCAACGAGCTCACCCTCATAGTCGAACTAGTCGCTCAGAGCCGGGCGCACGAGCGGACGGCAGTGACCAATCAAGCTCGTCGTGAATCGAGCGAAAAGCACCGGGTAGTCCGGACGGTCGTACGGGCTCTCCGCTGCGTGATCCGCATAGTTGAGGCCTAGGCAGATCACCTTGCCGGGACGCGGTGTTAAGGGACGCCATATCAGATCGGACTCATTAACCAAAATACCCCGCTCTGATGACAGCAGTTCAGCGACGATATCAAGACCGTCCGGCGCCGCCAAGACCTCACTGACATCATGGAAGCGTTCGGTGACGACACTCAGGTTGAGCCAATCTTCACCAGCGAGAGCGACGAGGACAGGTTGCCCGTTGAATAGTGCTGAACCCAGTCTCATGATCCCTCATTTTCGATGACGACCGGCCGCTGACCAGGACCTCCACGTGATGCTGATGGTAACCGTCACTTCAAGGCCGAGTCAAGAAGCAGTCATTTCGGAGCATGACAGTTAATGTCGGCGCAGGTGGGACTATCAACCAACATCCTGAGATTCAGTTGATAGGGCCGGCGGGGATCGAACCCGCGACCGAGGGATTACGAGGTGGAGGGATTCGGTCGGAATAGTCTGGTGGGGTCGGATACATCCGAATTTGAAAGAAAACTTGTCCGTTGGGGTCGGATTGGTCCGGTGGCGCCGGTTTGGTCTGTGGGATGAAACGTGGGATTCTGCCAGCCAGAGCATCCGTCAATTGGAGCCAATCTGTCACGGATTCCGCTGCTCCTTCCAATCAAATGATCAGCGAAGCGATCATCAGGAAAGTTCAAACCCCAAGCCCCGAGCCTGCACCGGAAGCTCCCTAACTACTGCTGAATACGCTTCAATCGACCAAAGACGTCGGCTCCGATTCGTAGCCCGTCATCGGCGGACACTGCCGGGGAAACGTCGATATCAAAGACGTCGCTCCATTCAAGTTCAAACTCAAATATCGAAGCGAAGTTGTCGGCACTGAAGATTGACACGACTTGAACATCGGCCGACGCGGGCCAGTATTCAGCGATCACGCTGACGCCGGCGGGATACTGCCAAGCCGCCCGTCGAGCCAAAGCTGCGTCTCTCTCCGCACCTGAGACGGAAGAGCGAAAGCGAAGAAGTGCAACGTATTCCATATCAACCCCCGGTCCTAACGCACCTCCTGGTGCGTCATTCGCACAGGGTACCCGAGTTGCGTCTCTCGCGCCCGGAACAGATGCCGCAGCGGAGGATCCAATTATTTTTGAACGGAGCGCGAACATCCTGGTAGAGCTTTCTGGTAGGGCTTTCTGGTAGGGCCGGTGGTAGGGCCGGTGGGGATCGAACCCACGACCGAGGGATTATGAGGTGGGAGCAAATGGTCGGACTGGTCCGGTGGTGTCGAGATAGTCCGAGAATCGTTGAATTCTTCGTCCGATGGTGTCGGTTTCGTCCGGTGGTGTCGGCTTGGTATGTGGGATGAAACGTGGGATTTCCTGGCTCACTCAGGATCTCATTCGTTCCAAAGGGTCAGGCGAGATCACGTCGAGATTGGCTGCGCGTCCCGCCGGAAAACCTTGAAAATCGCCATTGACTTTGTGCCACAAAGTAATGTAACTTTGTGGCACAAACCAAAATGGGAGAACGCGATGGATCAAGAGAAGAAGCCGCCAAACCCTTCGTTCGCAGACGGGGATGAGAAGATTGATCCGAGAATCGCCGCGCAGTTGCTCCAAGAAACAACCAGTCAGGCGAGGCGACAATTTGACGTATGGCCGCCGTATCTGTTGTTCATCGGAGCCGTAATATTCCTCCTCGCCTTCGGCACCGCTTGGTTGTCAGTACGAGGACAGCATCCCTACGTCGGGCCGAACGGCGGGGCGTTGGCGGCGATGTACGGGGGAATCCTGGTCTGGATCATTGCCGTATCCGTGGTGCTAAAGCGCGCAAACAGTGGCGTGGGCGGTCGTTCGGCGCAACAGCGAAAGGCGTATCGCTCGGGCTTGATCACCGTCATCGTCGCATACTCTGCCTTTCAGGGCGCGCTCTACCACGCCGGAGCTAGCCACGCAATCGTCTACGGCATCTACCCCGCCTCGGTGCCGTGGTTGTTTGCCGGAACGGTCTTCGTGACCATAGGGGCGATTCGTGAAGAGTTGCCTGCCCTCACCCTCGGAATCGTCCTGATCGCCATCGGCCTCGGCAGCGCCTTCGCCGGACCCGTCGCCGCCTGGTTGGTCACCGGCATCGGCTTAGCCGTCGCGTTCGTGAGCTTCGCCGCGGTTCGAATCGTCCAGCGTCGCTCGTAGGTAATCGCTTATGACCGTTGGTGAGCTCAACCCGTTGATTCACGTCCCCGCCCGTCTGCGCATCATGGCCACGCTCTCGGTCCTGCCTGAAGGCGACACGCTCTCGTTCACACGACTTCAAGACGTGATCGGGTTGAGTTCTGGAAATCTCATTACTCACTTGCGCAAGCTTGATGACGCGAAGTACATCCATACCGAGAAGTCCGGTAATGGCGCCGCGTCGCGCACCGAGGTTGTTCTTACTCCGAAGGGGCGCCAAGCTCTCAACGTCTATAGGGCGGCGTTGCGCGACCTCATTGATGGGCTGTAGTGGCTCGAATCGGTAGCGCACGAAGCATTCGAGTTTTCGTGGCCGGCCGAAGTACGTCGTGGTGAGAATCGCTGTATGCGTACTCCGATGAGTTCGTCCTTTAAAGGATCCACGAATCGTCGCCGCAACGGTCGTCGTGACGGCCTTATTGGTAGGGCTGGTAGGGCCGGTGGGGATCGAACCCACGACCGAGGGATTATGAGGTGAATGCAAACAGTCGGTGTGGTCCGATGGCGTTGGATTCATCCCGAATTGAAAGAAAACTCGTCCGGTGGTGTCGGTTTGGTATGTGGGATGAAACGTGGGATTTTTAGGGTCGTGACAACGCCTAGTGGGGGTTCAGTAAGAAGGTCCGATGTGACAGCTCTGCAACATTGCACTGGCGATTGGGATAGACCGTGAGGATTCTTCTCTGCAGTTAGAAGAGACGCAAGCTCAATTTACAGCATTTTCAAGTGGTTGGATTTGTGACCTTTGACTCTGCCTCTTGGCATATTCACTGAATTACCTTACGAAGAGAAGTTCTTATTCGATTGGAGTGTTGACCATGAACGATTCATCTCCCGCGGGTCTGACGAAGTTCGAGCGCGATCGAGAGTCGTCCGTGCCAGTCCAAACTGAACCCAAGATGATTTCCCGATTTGCTCCGACCGTACGCCTGTTGCACTGGTGGATTGTCGCAACTTTTGCCGCGGCTCTGCTAACGGGACTCGCCATGGGATCAGAAATGGAAAACACGGGATTGTTTCACCTCCACGTCGCTGCAGTTATCGCGATGGGCGGCGGTTTCGTGGTCGCTCTCATCTTTGGTAACACAAAGGCAGTTCTTCGTTTCGTACGAGACGCACTCCTTCCGGATCGAAGTGACTTCGAATTCGTTGCCCGAATAATCGCGCGACCATTTCACCGAACCGGCGTCAGGTGGGGAAAGTTCAACCTTGGCCAAAAGGGTCTCGCGTGGATGATGTTGACGTCACTTGCGGCCATCATCGTTACCGGCGTCAACTCTTGGCATTCGGATGGGGATGCTTCGGGTCCGCACCTAACGGCCGCGGTCATCGCACTGATTCTCTTGAGTGTGCACGTTTTTATGGCCGTCGTGAATCCGATTACGCGCCCCGCGTTGCCTGGGATGGTCTTCGGACGAGTGAAGCGTTCATGGGCACTCCACCACCATGCCAAATGGGTCGAAGAAGAAGATCGTCGGTCTGCTCGATCGGCGATTGGATCACCAGAGTGAACGCTAAGACGGCATCGAAGTTAGCCGACGGCCAAGTTCGTGAATAGTTTGGTGAGATCAGTTCGTTGAAATATCTTTTGATGCGAGAATTTAGGAGGGCCGACTTGCGCAACCTCCGAGTGGAGGATCTGCGTTTGGCGGAGCGTGACGATCGAGCGACATGAAGTGCGGCTCTAGTAGATCAAAACTCCGCCGTATTTGGCAACTACGTATCGGATCTTTTCCAACATCAAAGACGTGCGCTGATCTGGAGAACCAGATCAACTAACAATGACTATTCGCCACTGAAGTCCCGCTACTTCGGGATCAAATTGTAGGGCCGGTGGGGATCGAACCCACGACCGAGGGATTATGAGGTGGATGCAAACGGTCGGAATGGTCCGGTGGTGTCGGTCTGGTCCGAGAATCTCTGAAATCTTGTCCGGTGGTGTCGGTTTGGTCCGGTGGTGTCGGAATGGTCTGTGGGGTGAAACGTGGGATTTCTAACTTGCGAACTGCGGATGTTGGCTGATCTTGGACGCCTCTTCTGCAACAAATAGAGCAACAGTACGATTCGCTCATGGCCAAGTACTTCTTGCTGCATAGTCCTGTCGTCGGGCCCACGACTTGGAAGTGGGTCTCTGAAGAATTGCGGGGTATGGGTCATGAGGTGGAGATCTTGGTGATCAGTCCCCCTGCAACATTTCGAGGTTGGGAGGAAGTCGTTGAGGAAGTCGTTGTCCAAATCACCGGCGAAGATGATGCAATCTTCGTCGCACATAGTGGAGCTGGGCCTCTTCTGCCGACGATTGTGGACCGATCCAAAGCCCGAGGCTCTTCGATGGTCTTCGTTGACGCAGGCTTACCGGCAACAACAACAGACACGCCCTTGATGCCTGAAGCATTTCTGAAACAGTTATCCGCTATCACCGAGGATGGCTTGTTGCCCCCGTGGTCCGAGTGGTTCGGACCGGGCGTGATGGCATCACTCATTCCCGATTCGAACAAGCGCGAACTCATCGAGTTCGAACTTCCAAGAATTCCACTCAGCTACTTCTATGGATCGGTACCACCTGTTCGGAAGTGGCCCGCAGAACGAAATGGATACGTTCTTCTGAGTGACGGCTACCTGGACGATGCCAAGGAAGCTCGACGCCGTGGTTGGCCAGTTGTTGAGTTGTTCGGTGAACACCTTGACTTGATCACTAAGGCGCCCGAAGTTGCGTTGGCCGTAGTTCAAGCTGGTTCTTCGAATTGATGCGGTAGGGCCGGTGGGGATCGAACCCACGACCGAGGGATTATGAGGTGGAGGCATTCAGTCGAACTCGTGGGGTGGCGTCGGTATGGTCCGGTGGTGTCGGATTGGTACGTGGGATGAAACGTGGGATTCCCGATCCACCATCAGTCATCTCTGATTCAGCCTCGCAGCGCTGGTTCGCGAGGTTGGTAGAGAGATCCGCGCCCGTGCCCGGCCATGGCCAGTTAGAGGACCGGAAAAGGTTTACACGATCCTTGGCGAGCCTTCACGACCGTCTTAGTTGCTCCGGTCACACTCTAAGTGGCGGGTCAGACCTGCCACTAGACGGAGAACAGTGATGCGAATCAGCCGATCAGTCCCAGTACTTTTACCGGCCGCCCTAGTCATTGGGCTGTTTGGAATGGTTATACCAGCTCAAGCTTCGACCACGCCCGCGGCTGTAGTTAATGGCACATGCTCAAAGGGGAGTCTGAGCAATCTGCAGGTCCAGCGAGAGGATAACGGAACCTTGAGCATTGACTTCGGAGTTGACATGTCCGCACACACGAGTGGGGTCAGTTGGGTCGTCAAGGTAATGGACAACAGATCGATGGTGTACAAAGGGAATGCGGTCACCATCTCTGACGGCTCCTTCAGCATCTCAAAGGCGATTGCTCCGAAGTCAGGCACCCACCACGTAGTGGCCACCGCCAGAAACTCCGCAACTGGTGAAACTTGCAGGATCCGAGCAGTGGCATGACCGCGTACGAAATCCGTGTCGATGTTCGGCTTAGTCGACAGGATCTTCGTGAGCAAACGCCGACGAGAAAGGTATGCGCTGTCACAGTCGGGAACGGTAAGACAGGATGACACGGCTTGATTGGCAGGGCTGATCGGTAGGGCCGGTGGGGATCGAACCCACGACCGAGGGATTATGAGATGGCTGCAAACGGTCGGAATGGTCCGGTGGCGTCGGATTCATCCGAATTTGAAAGAAATCTTGTCCGGTGGTGTCGGTTTGGTCCGGTGGAGTCGGTTTGGTATGTGGGATGAAACGTGGGATTTGACTATCGAGAATTAATGACGGGGTGGCTGATTCGGGGAATCAAGGCGAATCAACGCAACAGCCGCAGAGCGGACTCGGTGCGCGCCAGTTCGTCCAACATGGCGGACGCCGCCTGCACCATTATGTCGTTAGCTTGCACGTCGCCCTCCTCGTCGATGAACTGAGTGTGAAACGGGATATTGACCGATTCGAACACCGGCAGCATCTTGAGCGTGGTGACAACCTGTTTGAGTTGCTGCACCGCTCGAGTACCGGCCGCAATCCCGCCATATGAGACGAATCCAATGGGCTTGTCCATCCACTCCTGGTTTAAGAAGTCAATCGCGTTCTTTACCGGTGCGGTGAGTCCATAGTTGTACTCGGGCGTCACGATCACGAAGGCATCTGACGCGCTAACAATCGCACTCCAGTTCTTCGTGTGTTGGTGAGTGTACTGACGCAGTCGTGGATGGTTGGGCTCGTCGAGGAACGGCAGATTGAGTTCGGCAAGATCAACGACGCGAACTTCGAAGGCGCCGTGGGCTATAGCGCGCCCGACGAACCACTGCGCGATGGGCAATCCTGCCCGTCCGGGTCGAGTCGATCCGATAATGACCGTAAGCGTTGGCATGATTGAAAGTTCCCTTTCTAGTCGGGTTCAGTACACATTAAGCGGCGGCATCAACGACGTCTACGCCGTTACTTCCTCGACCGAACTCGTGGCGGCCCGGGTACCAAGCAACTCCTGAAGCTGTGTCAAGCATCAGCCGAAGTTCTGTATAGCGTCACCCGAAAGTGTTTCGACAACCAACTGCCGAACGTTTACACCTGTGAGTAGGGCCGGTGGTGTCTGGTTCCAGGACATAAGCGACACGCTTTCTTTTTATGTGTCAAGACATAGGAGACAACTTCTTGAGGAGGTCTTCCTATGGACGTCGGACGCTACCTGGTGGAGGCTCACCTGAAA
>CABEBJ010000230.1_pt1 | contig 12777 bp, 9 predicted proteins | sample 3132571 | NCBI WGS metagenome assembly CABEBJ01 (sample SAMEA5534345, study PRJEB31848) | metagenome | biome: tundra; feature: field; material: soil | place: USA | collected 2013-05 | depth 0.45 m
CGCCGGCCGGGACTTGAACCCGGAACCTGTTGATTAAGAGTCAGTTGATCGGCTTGCGCTTGATGAGCAAGATTTGCGTTCGGGCTGATCAGTTGGCACTCTTGCCGTTGGCGAGTGAGCAAAGTTTGCGAACAATTGCGCGCAATGAGCAGAAGAAGTGTTGACAAATGTGTTGACATACTTAAGACGTGACGAGAACAGGCATCCAGGGCTGAGGTTCGGTTCCGACGTAAAGCAAGGGCATCAATCCTTTGGAAGTCAGTGGAAAGGCTCTCTCGAGATGTCGCGCCGCTAAGATCTCAACGCGAGATTCAAGGTTCGAGTCCCTAAGCGCCCACCAAGAGAGTCTCGTTCGAACCCCCGTCACGGCGGGGTCCGGACTCCCTTCCCGCTGACTGCACCCATTTCCTGAATTCGGTGTCCTGGAACGCTGCGAATGGCTGCTTCATGCGTGCGTAAGCGACGGAGCCGTCGACCTCGATAAGAACCCGCTCGAAGATGGCTTGATTTAGCTGACGGCGAACTTGGTCGTCGGCCTGTTCGTAGGTTGAGCCGACGCGGCTGGCGAGCGACAGTGCGCGGTCGAGGTTGGCTTCGAGCGACTCCCAGAGAGCAAGGCGCTGGGTCGTGAGTCGTCGGGACTCCTCGGCGAAGCCATCTTGGTCGATCTTGTCGGCGTAATAGAGATCGAGCAGCTTGCGCTCTTTGACCTTGAGTGACGCGATCACAGACGCGCTTCTGCGACCACGAGACGGGCTCGCTAAAGGTTGCGCAGTCAGCTGCGCGCGCCGGCACCGCGAGGAGGCCGGCCGTCTGGGACTGGACGTGCACGTGATTTCGAGGGGCCCCTGGAACCCGTAACGTCGATCACCCCGAGGACCTGAAAGACCTTCCGGACAGCGTTTGAGGGGACCCAAAGGCCCCCTCAAACGTCACTCTGAGAGTGGAACTGTTACTTCTTGGCTGCCATTTTCTTGGCGGGCCGCTTGGCGGCCCTCTTCGCGGCGGGACGCTTCTTCGCCGCAGCCTTGCGGACAGCCTTCTTGGCCGCAGCCTTCTTGGCCGGGGCCTTCTTCTTGACAACCACATTCCCTCCTTGGGACTCAACGTTGAATCAACTGGGAACCGCGAGCGCACCACCGTGGTGCCTCGACCATTGGAACCGCATTGACACATCGTGTACTCGCCCGTATCACGCCCAACTTCGCAGCTGTGCGGCGACCGTTCGCAGTGCACGGTCCCGGTGCGAAGGAGCACTCCGCGTCGTCGTCATCGACGACGACGCACAACGTTGACCTCCTCCGCAGAAGGACATACAAAAGTTCACTCGTTATGTCACCACAAGTCAAGCATTTCGGGAATTATTTGCGACCATTGATTTACGATGACTTTCGAGCGCAGCGTCAACCTCGGACGCGATTCGCACGGCGACATCACGGGTGGCGAAGAGAGATCAACGCTCGTGTTGGGTCCGACACGCAGTGGCAAGACGTCATCGTTCATCATTCCGAACCTCTTGCTCACGACGTCACCCAGTGTGACGACGTCGACCAAGACCGACGTCGTCAATCTGATGGCGCGAGCGCGTCACGACGGCGCTACGATGCTCTTCGACCCCTCGGGCACCGTATCGGCGCTCCGCGGAGTCCTGCGGGTGGGCTGCTCACCCATCCGCCAGGCGCAGACGTGGGACGGATCGGTGCTGGCGACGCGCACCCGCGGTTTCGCCAAGGGCGCGCAACCGGCGAGCGACGTCCTCACGAGCCGTGTGCGCTGCGGTCTCTGTGGCAAGCGCATGTCGATCCAGCAGAACGGCAAGGGCTCGACGTTCTACAAGTGTTGGAGTCGCGGTCAAGGTTGCGACCAACCGGTAAGGAGTACGAAGGGACTGTCCCGCGCTGCGGTACTCGGAATGTCGCTGCTGGGGACCGACGAGGACCTTCAAGCGGCAATCCGCAGGAGGCTGGCCGGGCGGACCCGGACGCGCGCGGGAGCGGGGCGCGGGGACCGCCGGCCCGCGCCGGCCGTGACGCTCGGTGCCCTATCGGAACATCGCCGGAAACTCCTGGAGCTCTACTTCGAAGGAAAGATCAGCGCCGACGGATTCAAAGAAGCAGAAGATCGACTCTGCGCCGATGTTGAGATAGCGAGAGCGCAGGCGGCTGAGGAGTCGTTAGAGGTGCAATCGAAGAGTGACCTCGAGCAACGCTTCGAAGAGGTCGCACGCATCCTCTCAGACCTTGATGTAGAGACCGTTTGGAAGGCGGCTGAGGATCGCGAGCGGCGCGTGTTGGTTGAAGAACTGGTCGAGTGGGTGACGGTCTTCCCGGATCATCTGGAAGTAACCGTAGCCGGGGCACCCGCGCTGAACGTTCGCCTGGAAGAGGTAGGACTCAAGGGGTCGGAGATTGTTGGTGTCGGAGGCCCGACGTAACAGGAATGCAACCCTTCACTGGCGATTACGCGGTGAGACCTGCTTTGTTCAAGAGACAGGTCTCAGCAGAGTCTGATCGTCGACCAAACTCGATTGGTGCCCAGCCACGCTGCGTCGTTCAGAGTTACGGCTCAACGTCGCCCGGACTCACATTCTTCGAAAGACTCTCGCTGGCAACAGGTTTCGCCAACTTGCCGCTTGCACTTGTCTCTCGTGTCAGAAAGGCCCCCATCTCTTGAATCGTGCTCATCAGCGGTCCGGGGAACACTACCGTCGTGTTCTTGTCGACGCCTATCTCGATCAGAGTCTGCAGGTTGCGCAGCTGAAGAGCAAGCGGGTGCTCCATCATGATGTCCGATGCTTCCCCCAGCGCGGTGGCCGCAAGCGACTCTCCTTCGGCAGCGATGATCTTGGCCCGCTTCTCACGTTCTGCCTCTGCTTGGCGCGCCATCGCTCGTTTCATTGTGTCTGGCAATTGGATGTCTTTCAGTTCGACCAGCGTCACGAGCACACCCCAGTCAGCGGTTTGGATATCAAGGATCTCTCTGATATCGACGTTTATGCGATCAGTTTCGGCGAGCATCTCATCGAGAGTGTGTTGACCGACAACTTTGCGAAGCGTTGTTTGTGCGATTTGATTGATTGCCTCTTGGACATTCTCGATGGCGATGACCGACTTCGTTGCGTCGACGACGCGATAATACGAAACGGCCGAAACGTCGACGCTCACATTGTCACGCGTAATGATCCCCTGGGACTGTATCGGCATCGTCACAATACGAAATGAAACCTTACGAATTACGTTGATGATCGGCAAGATGAAGACAAGACCTGGTTCCTTCTCCCCAACGACCTTTCCGAAGTGGAATACCACCCCCTTCTCATACTGGTGAATCACGTGCAAGGTCGCGGCTAAGAAGACAATCACAACAACGACAACCAAGATCACAGTGGCCAACGACGTCATACGGACTCTCCTTTGAAACCATCATCTATTCCGTGAAGAAGGGTGTGGTCCTTGCGTAACCGCATTTCACGGTTCTCGAGGCGAGCCAGCTTCCGCATCCCGGATTGATTGCTCATCATCACCCAGCTCGTTCAAGATGGCTCCGTACACTACAGCGCTCAAACTCCTAGTTGTCACGTTAGCCACTTCATCGAGACCGGACACCTGAGACATCTGGAACCGACTGATTGCACGGTGTCGTCTCACCTGACTGGGGGCAAAGACCGACAATTATTCCGAAGGAACATCTGAACTGCTTCCCCACATATTGCACGGTCTTGTGGCCGAGAGAATTACGTGGAGTCAGAAAACTTGATTGAGATGGTGACGGAGGGCCGACGTCAACAATCCGACTGGAGGATTCAGTCATGGAGGCGGTAGCCGGACCTACTACGAGTTCGGCCGCGGCCGCGTTGGTCATCGACACCACTTCCGTTGCGGGACGCGAGGGCTTCACGTCGGCCACGCTTAGGATTGGATTGTTGGCAATGCGTCTTTCCAGGTCCGATGACCGAGGCCGTTGCTCCCCTTCGGGCTTAGAGTCCGCGTTCTAGATGCCGCCACCACTTCAGTAACGACGTCCAAGAACGCCTTCCCGGCCCGCGGCCACGTCGCCTCGTGCGCATAGGCGAAGGTTGCTTGCTCCAGCGAACTCTTGAGCTCGGGGTCCCCGAGTATGGCGTTGACGGCGTTACCCAATTGCGCTGAATCGCGAAATGGCACCAGAATCCCACGACCATCAGCCAGGGCCTCGGCAGCGTGCAGATACCTGGTGGACACCACGGCTTTCCCGGCGCCCAGGGCGTAGGACAGAGTCCCACTCGTGATCTGATTCGGATCCAGATACGGAGTAACGTACACGTCCGACGCCAGCAAGAGTTCAATGATCTCGCGCTGGCTCATGTATTGGTCGATGAAGGCAACGTGATCGTTCATCCCCAGCGTGCGAGTCAGAGCGATGAGGCTATTTCGGTAGCCCTCCCCCTGAACTCGCAAGAGCTCCGGGTGCGTTTGCCCGGCGATGAGGTAGAGCGCTTCCGGATGTCGAGCCACCACGTCGGGCATGGCCGCGATCATGAACTCCAGTCCCTTGCGGGGATCAACCAATCCGAAGGTCGAGATGATTTGACGTTCCTTGACGCCCATCTTCGCCTTGAACGAAGCGCGACCATGAGGTGCGATAGCTGGTGCCCCGTGTGGAATGACACGCGGGAGCCTGCTGATGCGGTAGTCGCTCACCAGCAGGCTGACCGCGGTCTCGGCCATGACGATGATCTCATCACTCAGTTCGCTGATTGATCGGATAGCCTTTCGCATCGAGGCGGAGGGCTTGGGCAGCACCGTGTGCAGTGTGGTCACCACGGGCTTGCGCAACTCTTGCAGGAAGGCCGACAGGTAGTCCTCGTAGGTGTTCTCGCCGGTCTGTCCATCGACCGCCCCCGGATTGTGCCAGATCCCGTACAGACCGAACTCGTGTTGCACATTGACGGCATCTGCGTTCGACGAGTTGATCGACCTCGCCGCGGCCTGGAAGCTCTCAACATCGCCCTGGCGAATTCGCCATCGCACATCCGACTTGTATGCGCGCAGCACCTCCGGCTCGTCAATCGCGGCGATGCGGCACGTAGTCGAGGGATCAGCAGCTCGGACGGCCGCTATCAAATCGCCGGTGAACGTCGCAATCCCACATCGGCGGGGAACGGCGGAGGAAACGAAGACTATGCGCATAGACGCAACATAACGGCTGATGGGATCGGCTCCATGAAGTGGGCTTGATACCGGTGTGATGGGCAACCTTCTTCACTTGATAATGTCGCTTGACGGACGACGTTGCAGTTGAGTGCTTCGAAGACGGCGGGGCTCAGGTAGCCGAGTCTCGAGTGCAGCCGTCTCGTGTTGTCCAGCCCGCGATGTACTCGAACAGCGCTCGCTGGAGCCCCGCCCCGGCCGGTTCCAGATCAAGCGTCGGTCCCGGGCGGATCGACGAACTTCTTGCCAAGGTGGCCCTTGACGGGATGTCCAAGAACAGGCGGGCGATCGTCCAAGCCTTTTGATCAGCACTTCTCTGGTGCGCCGGCCGGGACTTGAACCCGGAACCTGTTGATTAAGAGTCAGTTGAACGGCTTGCGCTTGATGAGCAGAATTTGTGTATGTGCTGATCAGTTGGCATTCCCACATCGGGCGTGTGAGCAGGGTTTGCGTACAATTGCGCCCACTGAGCAGAAGAAGTGTTGACAAATCTGTTGACATCTGGCATTTTGGCCGGAGCAGCTAAGAGCTTCTAGGTTGCGTTTACGATACTGAGCAATACGACACAGAAGAAGAAAGAGATGGAGAAGCAGAAGAAGTAAGCGCGTTCTCCGCGAGCGATTTCATCGCGCCGGGATGGACGTTTCATTCTTCATTGCGCCACGGCACTTTCGAGGGGGCCAGGAGTTGATCGAATGCAAGTAGTTCTTCGTCGTCACGGTGAGCGGACCCTCTGGGCTGCGTGGACAGTGCGCATCGCGGCGGCCATGGCCCTTTCATTGAGCGTCATCACCTTGAGTTCGTCAACTGTGTCGGCGTCGGCCCTGAGCATCAAGGTGTGGGGCAATCACCTGGTCAACCAGGACGGCGTGACCACCCGCCTGTTGGGCATCGACCGTTCAGGTGCGGAGTACGAGTGCGTGACAACAAATCAAGTCTTCGACGGTCCCTCGAACGCGGCTTCGGTGAGGGCTATGGTCTCGTGGCACATCAACGCCGTGAGGGTTCCGCTCAACGAGGACTGCTGGCTCGGGATTAACGGCGTCGTGACCGGCGGCGCGACGTACCGCAACCAGATCGTGCGTTACGTGCACACGCTCGAATCCTTCGGACTCTATGTGATTCTCGACCTGCACTGGGCGGCCCCCGGGACGAACGTGGCGGCCAGCCAGTGGCCCATGGCCGACGCCGATCACTCGCCGACGTTCTGGACGTCAGTGGCCGAGACGTTCAAGTCCGACCACGCCGTGCTCTTCGATCTCTTCAACGAGCCCTACGGCATTAGCTGGTCGTGCTGGCTCAACGGCTGTCAGGCGTCTTACGGCAGCCCCACGGTCATCACCTACCAGACGGCCGGCATGCAGCAACTTGTCGACGCCGTACGTTCGACCGGGGCCACGAACCCGCTCATGCTCGGCGGCCTGGAGTACGCCAATGACGTGTCGGGTTGGCGACAGTACGAGCCCCAGGACCCCGACCATCAACTCGTGGTCAGTTTCCACAACTATAACTTTGGAGTCTGCGATTCCCCAGCGTGCTGGAGCGCGAACGTTGCCCCGCTCGCCCAGGTGGTCCCGGTCGTCACCGGGGAGTTCGGCGAGGACAAATGCGGCGATTCGTTCGACCTGGCGTTCATGCCCTGGGCCGACCAACACGGCGTCTCCTACCTTGGTTGGGCCTGGAACGCGACCGACGGGGGCTGGGATTGCTCGGGCGGGCCGGCGCTCATCGAGGATTACCTTGGCAAGCCGACCACCTACGGCGTCGCTCTCAAGGAGCACCTGGCCCAGCTGGCCAAGTCGTCAGAATAAGCCGGCTTCATCTAGGTCGCCTTGATCGTTGTGGCGGCGCAGACCACGCACGTTGTTGATGAACTTCTACATTCACTCAGCCCTACCTCCGAGATTCGATTACACGACCCTCGCTCGCTGATTCATCGGAAGCATGCTCTCCAGGGGCGGTCGCATCAGCCGATGACTTCCGCGGTCGACGAGTCTGCTCGATTGAGGACTGTGTAACTCGAGGAGACCGGAAACCGGCATAGATGTTTCCGAGCTTCGTCGTCGGAATTCTTCGGATAGCCCCCTCACTCCTCGCCTTCGATGTGAACCTCGTACCATCCATGAACTGCGGCGTGGAGCATCGCTCCTTCAATGTCAATTTCGCCGGATTGGTAAGCCTCGAGCGCCCCGCGCACGATCAAGGCAAGCAGCGGACTCATCGGGTCGGGAAACGCGGGGGAGGGTTTCTTTTCGGTCATTGTTGACAAATTGATGACATGGACACTTCTCCCGCCACTACCACGGTTCGAACAAGCTTCTTGATCAGCACTTCTTTGGTGCGCCGGCCGGGACTTGAACCCGGAACCTGTTGATTAAGAGGCTTACGCGAACCGTTCTAACTGCGAATCACGCATCCTCAACGGTCGGTAATCAAAAGCGCCATGATCATTACCGTTCAACTCGCGAGCATCGTACCTGATCGGAGATTTGTCACTTCGTTGGTCCCGGCGTTGGTCCCGTGAGACTCGGCGAGAAGGTCATTTGGATTAGGTGATAGCCGTCGATACTGCGTCACTCGGAGGTCGTCGTCGTTCCGCGAGATAATTCGAGTATCTGGCGTGACTGGGAGCGTGGACGTGATTATGTGGATGAACGAGTTGGAGTGCTTGGAGTTGTTCGCTGAGAGCCTGAGGTCGGTGGTTTGGTCGTTTTCATTATCTTGGTCCCGGCAACCATTAGGTGGACGATATGAGGGGTGCTAGTACGAGGCCAGTTCGTGCGGTCACCTTGTTGGCACCGGGCCACCCTATAAATGAGACTCGAAGGAGCACTCGTCCATCTGCGCCTGCTCGGAGGTAAGTAGTTTCATGGGTCAAGTCCTTCGCATTGCCTGGTACCGGTATCGAGCGACGTTCGCGCGTCAGCTGTCCAGCTACCTGACGGTGGTGCTGCTCATTGGATTAATCGGCGGTATTGGCATGGCCGCGCTCGCCGGGGCTCGACGAACTCAATCCTCGTATCCCCAATTTCTGGCCAGCACCAATCCGTCGGACGTGACGATGTTCGTTTACAGCGGCGCCTCGCAGTTCCCTGGCAAGACCTTTTCGTTGACGAAAACAATCAGCCACTTGGCTGGTGTCGAGCGCGTCGTGACGGCCCTCGGACCACAGATGGTGCCGCTGGCGGCGAACGGCGCTCCTCGACTGAGTACCTTGTCCAACGTCTTCACCACGGGCAGCTTGGACGGCATGATGCTGACTCAGGACCGACTCGCGGTCGTGGAAGGTCGGTTGGCAAATCCGCGTCGGGCCGACGAAATTGTGATGACGGCCAGTGCGGCGCGCATCCTCGGGGTGCGCGTGGGCCAGATGGTGCCGCTGGGTTTCTACTCCGATGCGCAAACAAATTCCCCGGACTTTGGCTCCCCGCGAGTGGTCCCTCGCCTGAAGGTCAAGGCCCGGTTGGTGGGGCTGGTGGTGCTCAATACGCAATTGGTCCAAGACGACATTGACCGGACGTTCGGCACTGTCTTCCTCGACCAAGCCCTCATGCAAAAACTGAACCATCTGGAGCCGGGCGAACTTGTACCCGCGCTCTACGGCGTACAGATCGACCACGCCCACGCAACGATCACCCAAGTGGAACGTGAACTGATTGGCGTTGTGCCGCGAGGAGCCGCCTACGAGTTCCACGTCACGTCGAGCGTGGATTCCCAAGTCGAATTGGCCATCAAACCGGAGTCGGTGGCCCTAGGTGCCTTTGGCGCAATCGCTGCCCTGGTCTGTCTTGTCCTGGCGGCCCAGGCCATCTCACGTCTGTTACGCCGGGGTGAGGAGGACCGGCGCGTACTGCGCGCGCTGGGCGCCAGTCCCGCCGCCGCGGCCTTCGAGGGTCTCCTCGGCGTGCTCGTCGCGGTGGCACTCGGCGCCCTACTGGCCTTCGCGGTGGCGGCCCTTCTGTCACCGTTCGCCCCGCTGGGTCCCGTTCGCCCCGTCTACCCCGGCGGCAGATTCGCGATTGACTGGACCGTGCTCGGCGTCGGGGCTGCCGTGTTGATTCTTGGTCTTAGTTCGATCGCCGTCGCACAAGCGAACCGGCGGTCATCTCATCGAACCCTACTCACCGGCGGGTCGTTCGCGGGCCGGTCGAAGGTCCTTCGCGGCGCGAACGCAACGGGGCTGCCGGTGGCCGGCGTCATCGGAATTCATTTCGCTCTGGAATCGGGGCAGGGTCGCACGGCGGTGCCGGTGCGTTCGGTGCTCTTCGGCACGGCGCTCGCAGTCGCCCTGGTCGTGACCACGCTCACGTTCGCGAGCGGGTTGAGTAACTTGGTCTCGCGTCCCCCGCTCTACGGGTGGAACTGGGACTATTTGCTACAACCAAACAACAACATCCCGCCCAAGGCGGTGTCGATGCTGAACCACGACCCGAAGATCATGGCGTGGAGCGGCGCCGACTACACCGACTTGGAAATCGACGGCCAGGAGGTTCCCATCCTGATTGAAAACGCGCGGGCCAAGGTCGCCCCGCCGATCCTTTCCGGGCACGGTCTCGACAACCAACATCAGATCGTGCTGGGCGCCGGCACGCTGGCGATGTTGCACAAGCACGTTGGCGAGACCGTCGTCGTCAGCCTGGGCACCAAGAAGGATGCTCCCGAGTTCATCAAGCCCACCGCACTAATGATCGTCGGGACCGCCACGCTGCCCGCGGTGGGATACAACAGTTACGTCGCCGAACACACGTCCATGGGCACCGGGGCCATTCTTCCCTTTGGTGTCTTCCCGGCGGCTTTCGTCAACAGCGGCGCCGACGCGAATTTCCACGGCCCGGAACTGGCGTTCGTCAGGATGCGCTCGGACGTGAGCGCCCGCGCCGGGCGGGCCGATTTGGAGCGCATCGCGAAGGCCGCCGACAAGATTTTCGCCGCCGACAAGAACACCTTCGGCAATAGCGTCTCGGTGCTGGGTGTGTTACAACCCGTCCAGATCGTGAACTACCGAAGCGTCGGTTCCACGCCGGTCATCCTGGCGGTCGGACTGGCCGTCGGCGCGATACTCGCGCTCGGGCTCACGCTCGCCTCGTCGGTGCGCCGGCGACGGCGAGACCTGGCGATGCTGAAAACGCTCGGCTTCACCCGTCGCCAGTTGGCCGCCGTCGTCGCGTGGCAGTCGACGACGACTGCGCTGGTGGGCGTGGTGGTGGGGATACCGCTGGGCATCATCATCGGGCGAGAACTGTGGACCCTGTTCGCCCGAAGTATCAACGCAGTTCCGGACCCCACCGTGCCGGTCTTGTCGGTGCTGTTCGTGGGCGTCGGGACGCTGGTGTTCGCCAACCTCGTTGCGGCGTTACCCGGCCGCAGCGCCGCGCGCACGCCGGCCGCTCTCGTTCTTCGAGCTGAGTAGCGGGGGACCACGGCAAAAAATTTCACAGAACAGTTGTTACTGTGTAACGCGTCACCCGTTACAACGTGTCTGAGTAACCAATACTGATGTAGAACGAATCAGCAACTACTTCACAAAAAACTTTGAATGGTGCGCCGGCCGGGACTTGAACCCGGAACCTGTTGATTAAGAGTCAAATGCTCTGCCAATTGAGCTACCGGCGCGTGACGAGTCTATACCGGCGATGCGTCGATACTCTGTGGACTAGTTGTGCTGGATGGCCTTCACTTCGAGGAATTCCTCGAAACCGTACTTGCCGAGTTCTCGTCCGATGCCCGACTGCTTGTAGCCGCCGAAGGGAGCGACGACGTTGAAGGCGCCGCCGTTGATCTCCACCTGTCCGGTGCGAAGTTTGCGCGCAACTTCGAACGCCTTCTCGTCGCTGCCCGCCCACACGCCACCGGCGAGTCCGTACGTCGAGTCGTTGGCAATCGCGATGGCCTCTTCCTCGGTGTCGTAGGGAATGATCGAGAGCACGGGTCCAAAGATTTCTTCCTGGGCAATCGTCATATCGTTTCGAACGTCAGAGAAGACCGTCGGCGCGATGTAGTAGCCCTTTTCCAGACCTTCGGGCGGCGTGACGCCGCCCGCGAGGAGACGGGCGCCTTCGTCGACGCCCTTATTTATATAGTCACGCACGCGCTGTTGCTGCGTGGCGCTCACCAGTGGTCCGAGAAGACTCGATCCGGTAATGGGGTCGGCGGGCATAAAGCCGGCGGCGGCGGCGACGGCGATGTCTTCTACTTCGCTCAGGCGCGAACGCGGCACGACCATCCTCGTCAGCGCCGAGCACGTCTGGCCCGAGTTTAAGTAACACTTGAAGACACCGTCACCCACGGCTTTGGCGAGGTCGGCGTCGTCGAGAATGACGTTGGCCGATTTGCCGCCGAGCTCGAGCGAGACGCGCTTGACCATCTCCGCGGCGAGTTGCATGACACGCTTGCCGGCGCGCGTCGATCCAGTGAATGAGACCATGTCGGTCTTCGGGTGAGCGACGATCGCCTCACCGACGACAGGACCGAGTCCCGACACCATGTTGAAGACGCCCTTGGGCAGACCAATCTCGTGAACGATGTCGGCGAAGAGAAACGCGTTGATGGGCGCGACCTCGCTGGGCTTTAACACTACGGTGCAACCGGCCGCGAGTGAGGCGGCCACCTTGTTGGCTATTTGGTGCAGGGGGTAGTTCCACGGCGTGATCGCGGCGACGACGCCCACGGGTTCGCGAACGAGCGTGGAGTTACCGACTTCCTCTTCCCACACGAAGTCCATGGCGCGCTGAGCGTTGTCGCTAAAGGTCATGGTCGGTAGCCCCACCTGAATGCCCTTGGCGAGCATCAGCGGCATGCCCACTTCGTTCGCGATGACTAGTGCGATTTCGTCACTTCGTTCGGCGAGTTTCTCAGACATGCGCATCAAGTACTCGCCGCGTTCTTTGGGGCTGGTGTTGGCCCAGCCGCTGAAGGCCGCGGCGGCCGCATCGACGGCGCTGTTGGCTTCTTCGATCGTGCCGAGCGGAATAGTGGCGTAGAGCTCGCCGGTGCCCGAGGTCGTGACCTCCAGGGTTTCACCCGACGTGGCCTTTACCCACTCGCCGTTGATGTAGAAAGAGTTGCGAACGATGGTCATGAGAACCCCCAGCAGCGAACGACAATTCGATCGCTAAAGCGAAATCTACTCGCGATGAGGTAACCCGTGACCGAGCAGAGTCCGGTCGCTCGATACCCAAAAGGTGACGTCAACATTTTGGGGTGAGCGACGGGGATCGAACCCGCGGCCTCCAGGACCACAACCTGGCGCTCTAACCAACTGAGCTACGCCCACCACGACCCACCAATATTACACAGTGATTATCGACGTTGACTAAAGATGACGAACTCGTTCACTACGCTTAAATCCACGCCCCTGTAGCTCAACTGGATAGAGCAGACGGTTTCTACCCGTCAGGTTGCGGGTTCGACTCCTGCCGGGGGCACTGATCCGCCACGTCTTGACACTCCTCGATGGTCGGGAAGGCGGTGTCTGGTTCCAGGACATAAGCGACACGCTTTCTTTTTATGTGTCAAGACATAGGAGACAACTTCTTGAGGAGGTCTTCCTATGGACGTCGGACGCTACCTGGTGGAGGCTCACCTGAAA
>CABEBJ010000244.1_pt1 | contig 12274 bp, 12 predicted proteins | sample 3132571 | NCBI WGS metagenome assembly CABEBJ01 (sample SAMEA5534345, study PRJEB31848) | metagenome | biome: tundra; feature: field; material: soil | place: USA | collected 2013-05 | depth 0.45 m
CGGCGCCACTGCTGCCGCTGTCGATCGCCCAACTCGCCGACGTCACTGCGGCGGTCCTCGACGAGATCGGCCTCGATCGCGTGGACGTTCTTGGTTACTCCCACGGTGGCGCGGTCGCGCAGCAGTTCGCCGCGCACTACCCGGAGCGGGTTCGCCGCTTGGTGCTCGCTGCCACTTCGTGCGGTGCCGGTTCAACGCTCGCTGGTTGGGACACGCACGACGGTGTGGCGATCTTGATGAATGGAATTTTCCGGGCCAATGCACTTTCGACGTTGTGGCGCACGATGGCCATATCCACGTGGTCGAGCATCCCGTTTCTCGGCGCCATCGCGGCCCCCACGCTCGTCGTGTGCGGCAGCGAGGACCGCGTCGCGCCACTAGCGAATAGTCAGGTGCTCGCTAGTCGCATTCCGAACGCCACGCTGGTCGAACTTTCGGAACGTCACGATCTACAACAACCAGAGGCCGCCGACAAGTTGGCGCGAGTGGTCGAGAAGTTTCTCGCGCGCGAAGCGTTAATGACCAGCGAGCACGCTGACCTCTGAGCACTCAATCACATTCTCAACGAACGCCGAACAGGGAGATAACCATGGAAGAACTGCGATTTGACGGACGAGTCGCGATCATCACCGGGGCCGGCGGCGGCCTCGGGCGCGCCCACGCGCTCGCGCTCGCTCACCGGGGAGCCAGCGTCCTGGTGAACGACCTCGGGGGCGCCCTCGACGGCAGTGGATCGTCGGCGACGGCCGCCCAGCGTGTCGTCGAGGAGATCATCGCGTTCGGTGGTGTCGCGGCACCGAACCACGACAGCGTCGCCACTGCAGAAGGCGGTGCGGCGATAGTGCAGAGTGCCCTCGACGCGTTTGGCCGGGTCGACGTGTTGATCAACAATGCCGGCATCCTGCGCGATCGGGCGTTTCACAAAATGGACGCCTCGTTGATCGACCAAGTGCTCGACGTTCATCTGAAGGGAGCGTTCTACGTCTCTCAACCGGCGTTTCGTTTGATGCGCGAGCAGGGATATGGACGCATTGTCAACACCAGCTCGGCCTCAGGGCTGTTTGGAAACTTCGGACAGGCCAACTACGGTGCGGCGAAAGCCGGACTTGCTGGACTAACGCGGGTACTGGCGCTCGAGGGCATTGAGCACGGTATCAAGGTGAACGCCATCGCCCCGATCGCGCTGACGCGAATGACCGAGGGCATTCTCGGCGACCTCGCGCCCAAGGTCTCGCCCGAGTCCGTGAGTCCGCTCGTGGCGTACCTCGCAAACGAGGAGTGCGTGGTGAACGGCAACATCTACTCCGTCGCCGGGGGACGCATCGCCAGGATCTTGGTCGCCGAAACGTACGGCGTCGTATTGCGTGAGAACACGCCTGAGGCCGTCAGTGCCCAGATCTACCAGATCGACCAGCTGGACCCGGCTCGTCTTCACGAGCCATCGTCGCTGGACAACGAGACGACCATCATCGCGAAGGCTTTGTCGGAAGCTTCGTAAAAGTTCGAGCGATGAGTTGGATGTCCCACGTTTCGCGAGATCGACAGGTCCGTTCGTTCACACCATGAAACGAGAGCGGCGCCTTGACGTCCGCGATGGGACTGATCATCGTCGCTCAAGGCGGTTGATTGGGTACGCGACTCATTGAACCAATGCTCGGCGCCCTTTCGAGATGGACAATTCGCCGTCGGAACTCAGAGACGATGGCCATGATTATCGAAGTGCTTCGTAACGCCTTGTGCAGAGGCGAGCAAATCTCCAACTCGTCACGTTGATCCACCTGGTGCGACGTGCGCACGATGGATAGGGTGTCGCCAAGGGGGTGGTTCAGATGGCCGAGCAAAAAGTGGCGGTGATCACTGGAGGGACGCGAGGAATAGGGCGAGCGATTTCGATGGCCCTCGCCGAAAGCGGCGTGCACGTGTGCGCTGGCTATCAATCAAATCGCGAAGCGGCTGAGTCGATGCGCGAGGCGGCCAAGAAAATGGGGCAGTCCGTCAGTATTCATCAGATGGAGGTTGGTGAACCCAACGACTGTGTACGTTTCGTCAATGACGCCATAGAAGAACACGGTCACGTTGACTATCTCATTAACAACGCGGGTATCAATATTGACCGCACCGTGCGTCGGATGACCATTGACGAATGGCATGGCGTCATGCGGATCAACATATCCGGATGTTTCTACATGATCAAAGCAGTCATCGAGCACATGATCTCGCGAGGATCGGGCCGAATCGTCAACATCAGTTCGATCATTGGCGAGACGGGAAACGTAGGCCAAGCCAACTACGCGACGGCCAAATCGGGAATGCACGGACTCACCAAGACCCTCGCCCTCGAACTCGCTGGAAAGGGCATTACCGTCAACTGCGTCGCTCCGGGTTTCATCGGCACCGACATGATGGCGTCGGTTCCCGAAGCAGTGCTCGAAAAGATCGTTGCGCGAATTCCGATCGGTCGACTGGGCAAACCTGAGGAGGTTGCGTACATCGTGACCAGTCTCCTTGATGACAGAGCGTCGTACGTCACCGGCGCCGTCATTTCGGTAAATGGCGGACTCGACATGTAGCCATTGGGTACGTGTATTTGATTGGTGTCCGGGGGCGGAGGTATCAAGTGGCGTGTAGTTCACCGTCATCGCCGACCAGCGAAACGGTTTCATTGACAATGACTTCGCCATTCGGCGTCAGCGCTGTGACCGTCTCGTCGATAGCGATGATGTTGCCCTCGGCATCCACCAAGGCAACTATGTCATCGACAACGAGGTTGCCGTACTCGTCGACATCTTCGGTCTCGATCTCTACCAGGTCGAGCTCTTGCACTCCGGCTTGTGGGTTGTTGGTCTTACTCTTCACGGCTTTCTTCACTGCAGAAGCTTTCTTGCCAGAAGTCTTCTTGGCTACGGCCTTCGCGGCCTTCTTCGCAGCGGGACGCTTCTTGCCAGAAGTCTTCTTGGCTACGGCCTTTGCGGCCTTCTTCGCAGCGGGACGCTTCTTGCCAGAAGTCTTCTTGGCTACGGCCTTCGCGGCCTTCTTCGCAGCGGGACGCTTCTTGCCAGAAGTCTTCTTGGCTACGGCCTTCACGGCCTTCTTCGCAGCGGGACGCTTCTTGCCAGAAGTCTTCTTGGCTACGGCCTTCGCGGCCTTCTTCGCAGCGGGACGCTTCTTGCCAGAAGTCTTCTTGGCTACAGCCTTCGCGGCCTTCTTCGCAGCGGTCATTTTTCGATCCCTCTCGATTGATTCATTGGGGCACCAAGTACATTCAATCAGAACTTAACCGGACGGGTGTGATTTTCCAAGGTAGGCCAGAGGTTCTCCGTGGGGATTTTCAATTATTGAACACTGAATCACTCCGGGTTTATAGAAAGACGACTTCAACCGGTCAGCGCAACGAGCTCGGCGAGTTTCTCCACGGGCATCATGTAGTCGAGCGTTTTGCGAGGTTGCCCGTTGAGGCTTCGCTGAATCCTCATGAGATCCTCGGCCGAGTGTTTGGAGAGGTCGGTTCCCTCCGGCATGTACTGACAAAGTAGTCCTTGGCCAGTAGGCGGCGCGGACGGAGAGGACGCTGACGAACTAACTCGTGAGAAGGGTCCTCGCGTGCTCAGCTCCGCCCGGGAAGAGGTGGCCAATTGCGGCCTCGGTTGCTTCGGTGGCAGCCAAATCGGCTTCGGCTGGATCTATCTATCTAGTTTCGTCGCCCGACCGATGCGCTAACTACCGCGACCAGCAACACGACCACACCAACGATGACGGCGACCAGTCCGCGCTTGTTGTGGTGGGCGCTCGAACCGGCGATGCGTCCCATCATCGACGGCAACGATCCGGCCTTCACCACGTAGTACACGATACCTATCGCGATAAGAATGAGCCCGATCAGCACCAGCACGGTGACGAAGGCTTTGCGACCAGCGGCCACGATGAACCCCTTCTCGAGAACAAGGCGAGTATAGGTGAACAATCGCTCGACCAATGAGCCAGGGCGCCGAAGGATCCGAACCAAAAGTATGAGTGGGACAAGAGGGGCTGAGGTTGCTCGGGGTTTGACCGAGAGTCAAAGCCCTCGATTTCGAATTTCTCAAGTTTGTGACGGACGTCTTCGCTCGCTTCGGACCTCTTCTCAACGCGGGCGAACTCTAGGCGACACCTTTCGTCAGTTTTGGTGCATCAGTCCATGTTCTGTTTGATCGCAGGTGTCGTCGCTCGCGACCACCGGATAGAGGCTCAAGAGGTTCGATTGCTCTCATCTGGACGTTTGCGTTAATGTCAACAGCAATTGTCAACAACTGAGTCGGCCAGTTCTCGTTTGGACCATTTCGGTAATGACGGCACGTCCTTCTAAGAATTACTGGCTACTGAGGTTGTCGGTTGTTTGTGCAAGTGGGCCGCCCGGGTCTCGATCCTGGCACCTTGGGATTAAAAGAAACTATCCAACAGTTGTTTGATGTCAGTCTCGGCGCGCAGGTCGTTTGATTTCAACAAAACGCGTTGTCGTATGTCGGTCCGGTCTCGTGGTGTTGCGGAAATATGAGGCCTACTTTGAGGTCTGTTCGGTCAGTAATATAAGGTCACGCCTTAACCTGGATCCACCGTGAAAGTGCTGGTCTGAGGGTCTGACTTTTCGCAAAAAAGGTGTCCCCATTAGGTAGAAGTGGAGTTACCACACCACCATTTCACCTAAAAAGAAGGACACCTTTTCGACGCAAGCTCTGCACACTCCCTCGCAACTGTCGGTGATGTTCGACGGCGGTCACGCCTTCGCCAATGCGGGACTCACCTTGGTGGGTCTGCTCAGCGAGAAGCTGCCCCTCGAAGATCAGGCGAAGGAGCGGCCCCACATCGAGAAATGTTCCGTTGGGCCGCGCCACTCGACCGGAGGTGACCTTGCGTGAACCGGTGGTGACGATTAGGGTCGCTCGTAGGGCCAATCGGGTCGGCTTCGTCGACCATTAGGGGGAAACGAAAGATGAGTGTATTTAAGCGGATGAAGGCGTCTCGCAAGATTCTGATAGCCGCGGTCGCATTGACGACCACGGCCGGTCTGTCTATCGTTGCGTCGAGTGGATCCGCCGTGGCGTCGACGTCGAAGAAGATCGGCGGTTCGGTGTCGATATGGGCCGAGTGGACCAGCACCGAGCAGCAGGACTTCAAGGCGGTGTTGCAGCCCTTCGAGGACTCGACCGGTATCACGGTTCACTACACCGGTAAGGGCAGCAACATGGATACGGCGCTCGACGCGGCAGTCGCCGGCGGTTCGCCGCCCGCGGTCGCCCTGGTTCCAGATCCCGGCACCCTGAACACCCTCGCGAAAAAGCACGCCATCGTGCCGCTGGCTTCAATTATTGGCACAGAGGCGAAGAACTACGGGAGCGCCTGGAGCAGCTTGGCCACCTATAAGAAGAAGTTGTACGGCGTCTGGTTTAAGGGTGCCAACAAGAACACCGTCTACTACAACCCGGCCGTGTTCGCGGCCGCGGGCATCACGTCGACGCCGACCACGTGGACGGCGTTGCTGGCGGACGAGAAGACGATTGCCAACGGCGGCACCTACGCTCCGGTCTCGCTGTGCACCGACATTGGATGGCCCGTCGCCGACCTCTTCCAGAACCTGTTCTTGAAGTTGAACGGCGCGGCCGCCTACAACCAGCTCGCCGCCCACACGATGAAGTGGTCGAGTACTGACGTGACCAACACGTTCGCCGAAATGGCTGCGTTGGTCGGTACCGGCGGTTCCAACCTGCTCGGCGGCATGAAGGGCGCTCTGGCCGACGGCTCGTTCCCGAGCTGCGTCACCGGCGTGTTCCCGCCATCGGGCTCGCCGACGGCCGCGATGGTGTTCGAGGCTGACTTCGTCACGACTGCGGTTCCGTCGAAGTACACGCCCGGCAGCGGTAGCTCGTGCACCTTGAGTGCGACCGCCGCACCGTGCTACGACACGTTCAACTTCCCCGCTCCTTCCGCGAGCGCCTACGCAGGCGACATCCAGGGTTCGGGTGACGTGGCGATGTTGCTGAAGTCGACTCGTCAGTCCAACGCGCTGATCAAGTACTTGGCTTCGCCGAGCGCGGCGAACATCTGGGCCAACCTGGGCGGGTTCGTCTCGCCCAACAAGAAGGTGCCGCTCAGTGCGTACCCGGACACCGTTGCCCAGGCCGACGCCAAGGCCCTGACCTCCGCCAAGGCCTTCGTGTTCAGCCTCGACGACTTGCAGGTTGGCTGGGAGCCGCAGTTGTGGGCTGACATGCTGAACGTCTTGCAAGACCCGTCAGCGTCCAACGTCACCACCGTGGAGGCGCTCATGGACAAGCAGGCATTGACAGCACTCGGCCACTAGCCCCACCAGAGTTACAACGTAATGGGTCCTCGTGAACTCGAGGGATCCGCGCGCGGTGATGAGAGCCGGTCCAACCCCGACGTGGTTCAGGGGTGGACCGGCTCTCATCACGGGGGGCTGAGCGCGTGACGTCGATCGCCGCCGAGGGCCCGAGAGTCGCCGCACCGAGAGCCTCGCACCGGCGCGGCTGGTGGCGCCGGAACTGGGTCTCCCTGGCGTTTCTCGCGCCGGGAGTAATTTGGCTCCTGGCGATCGTGGTCTACCCGACCATCGCGACGATCAGATTCAGCGTCTACGACGAGACAGCGACGAAGTTTGTCGGGCTTCACAACTTCGCGTCGGTCTTTTCGACTGACGCGATTCTGACCGCGTTCAAGAACAACATCATCTGGGTGTTGGTCTTCCCATTCTTCGTCACCTTCATTGGCCTCATGGTCGCGGTGCTCACCGAGCGAATTCGCTGGGCCACGGCCTTCAAGACCATCATCGTGATGCCGATCGTCTTCAGCACTACCGCCTCGGCGCTGGTCTGGCGCACTATCTTCGACCTCGATCCCCATATTGGCGTCGTCAACGCCATCGAGCAGACGGTGAGCGACTGGTTCGCTACGCCCGGGGCGTATCCACTCAACTCCTCGATCGGCCAAAGCGCCGCGTCCCTGGCCTCATTCAACGCGACGGGGGGGCCGGGGGGCACGTTGGTCACCAAGTCCGCGGTGCACCCGGGCGGCACGGTGATGATGGGCCTGACCAGAGTCAGTGCCGTCACGCTGCAAACACTGGGCGCAAAGACACCGGTGGCGCCCAAGAAGATGGCCGGTGGGATCGCCGGACTGGTGTGGAACGACTTCTCGCCGCTGCAGACGTCCAATACGACGACGATTGTGTCGGACGAGCACGGATTGCCCAATCTGCGACTCTCCCTCGTCAGTTCGACGGGATCCAGCGTCGGATCAACCGTGACCAACTCGAGCGGCGACTTCAGCTTCTCGCACGTCGCTCCGGGCAGCTATCACGTGGAGATACTGGGCTCCAACTTCCAGACCGCATTCGTGGGCACCTTTTGGCTCGGATCGCAGTCGGTTACGCCGACCAGCGGCCTTAATCAGACCGCCCAGTCACTGCTGAGCGTTCCTCTGATCGACCTGGCGATGATCATCTCGTACATCTGGATCTGGGCCGGCTTCGCCATGGTTTTGATCGGCGCCGGTCTCGCCTCGCTCAACCGTGAAGTCCTGGAAGCCGCGGAGATCGATGGCGCCACCGAGTGGCAGACACTGCGACGAGTGACGATTCCGATGCTCGCGCCCGTGCTGACGGTGGTCTTTGTCACCATGGTCATCAACGTGTTGAAGGTCTTCGACATCATCTTGAACATGGCGCCGGGATCCTCCCAAGGTCCCGCCACCACGCTGGCCCTTTCGATCTACAACGATGGCTTCACGGGGGGCATCCACTCGGGTCTGGCGAGCGCCATCGCGGTGATCCTGTTCCTTCTGGTCGTCCCGGCCATGTTGTGGAATCTGAAGAAGATCAAGGGATGAAAGTCGTGTCGAAGGTGGCCTCGGTGAGAGAGAGGAGAGTCGTCGCGCTGGCCAAGCGGCTTCGTGTTTCGAAGGCCGCGGTGAACGTGATTCTCGCGTTGGTGGCCGTCTTCTGGTTGGTTCCCACGATCTCGCTCCTCGTCATCTCGTTGCGACCGGAGTCGCTCTTTGGTGCCTCGGGCTGGTGGACGGTCTTCACCGCTCCGGCTCAACTCACCTGGGGCAACTACGCCACGATCTTTTCCCAGGGGTTCGCTTCGGGCGGCGTGTTGGACTCGCTCGTCACCTCGCTCGAGATCACAGTTCCCGTGACGATTCTGGTCGCCCTGATTTCGAGTCTGGCGGCCTACAGCCTGGTGTTTGGCTCGTGGCGCGGTCGAGACATGATCTTCTTGGTGATCGTGGGGCTGATGGTCGTTCCGCTCCAAGTGGCGCTGATTCCCGTCGTTCAGTTGTATCGCGAGATGGGCAACCTCTTCGGGCTCAATCCCTACGGGACGATCCCGGGCGTCATCATCTTTCACGTCGCCTTTGGTCTGCCGTTTGGCATCTTTCTCATGCGCAACTTCCTGACCGGCATCCCCAGGGACCTCCTGGAAGCGGGGCGCATCGAGGGCGCGGGGGAGTGGAAGATCTTCTACCGCATCGTGTTGCCCCTCGCCCTCCCCGCGATCGCGTCGCTGGCGATATTCCAGTTCATCTGGGTGTGGAACGACCTGTTGGTCGCGCTGGTGTTCCTCGGCGGCAACGTGCACACGCCGCTCACGATCTTCCTGTACGACCAGACCCGGTCGTTGGCGGCGAACTACTGGATCGTGTCCACCGGTGCCGTAGTGTCCATCTTCGTGCCGCTGATCGTCTTCTTCTCCTTCCAGCGTTACTTCGTCCGTGGCGTCCTGGCGGGTGCCGTCAAATGAGTGAGGTGCAATGTCCAGTGTCACCCTGAGGGAACTGACCAAGCGCTACGCCGGTAACGCCGTACTCTCGCTCGACTCGGTGAGCCTCGAGGTGGCCCACGGCGAGTTCATCTGTCTCGTGGGCCCGTCGGGCTGTGGCAAGACGACCGCGCTGCGCATGATTGCGGGACTCGAGTCGGTGACCAGTGGCGAGATCGAGATCGGTGATCGAGTGGTCAATGATCTGGCGCCCCGTGATCGCGACATCGCTCTCGTGTTTCAGAGTTACGCTCTCTACCCGCACATGACCGTCTTTGGCAACATGAGTTTTGGTCTCAAGCTTCGCAAGGTCCCCAAGGACGAGATCGTCGCGGCCGTCACTGACGCGGCGCGCATACTCGACCTCGAGCAGTATCTCGATCGCAAGCCGTCCCAGCTATCGGGCGGCCAGCGCCAGCGGGTCGCCCTGGGTCGCGCCATCGTGCGAAACCCCGCCGCCTTCTTGATGGACGAGCCCCTTTCGAATCTCGACGCCAAGCTGCGGGTACAAACACGCGCCGAGATCGCTCGGTTGCACCACCGCCTGGGCGCGACGATGATCTACGTGACGCACGACCAGGTCGAGGCCATGACGATGGCCGATCGAATCGCCGTCATCAACTTGGGCAAGCTCGAACAAGTGGGCTCACCGCGAGAGCTCTACGAGCGGCCGGCGAATCAGTTCGTCGCGGGCTTCATCGGTTCGCCATCGATGAACTTCGTGCCCATGCACGTCGAGTCGGTTGAAGGGGGCATTCACGCGGTGAGCGCCGGGGGCGACATGGACGTCACGCTCGACGACGAAGAATCGGCCATGATCCGCCGCGCTGGCGTGAGCGACGTCGTCCTGGGCGTCCGCCCAGAGCACATCGATCACCGGCCGCGAAGTGGCCGCGGCTTGGAGTTGAGCGCCTCCGTCGACGTCATTGAGTTTCTCGGTAATGACGAACACGTCCACCTCTCGTGCGGCAGCTACGAGCTCGTCGCCATTGTTGACGCTCGCACGCCGTTGACCATCGGGGACTCTCTGACACTGAGCGCTTCGAGCGAGGCGATTCACCTCTTTCACCCTGAGACGGGCGTCACGCTGAAGTAGTTGTCGTGGCGATTCGCGTAAGGGGAGTGACGTGCGCAGCACGCTCACCGCGCCGGGCTCCGCGAGCCGGTGGTTGCTCGAATTCCACCGAGCGGAGATTCTTCGTGCCGGCGAACGTACGTGGGTCAGCGGCTCGCCGGGAGCCCGGCGCCAGTACCCGGGCAGCCCCTCGACGCGCCGAAGATGCAGCCGGCGTCAATAACCTGAGCGAGCACCGGTGGGCGAGGTCGCGGGTCGCGATGACTGTTCGGCGAAGGCGTCGAGCCCGCCCGCTTCGTAACGCTGTCACCAAGTAGGGACACTCTGGCGACTCACGTCAAACTTCGTGGCGAAGCTGAGTCAAAGTTGCGCGGACATTGAGGCCGCGCGGTCCTATTGGTCCTTAGCCGTTCGTCGTCTTGGTAGAGGTCTCCACTTCTGACTTCTTAGTTGATCGACGCCATTCGCCTCGGGCGTACTGGCCTCGGAATATCGACACGCGTGGGCCATTAGTGAAAGGCGAGCCACTACATGCCAACAGCAGCGGTAGGTGAGGGTGGAAATGAGATACGTAAGACCGAGGCGCTAGCTGGATCACGCAGTTTATTGTTAGCTCAGTGGGTAACGCTTTGAAAGACCGTGCACATTGCGCATTGGAAGTGGCCAACGACGATACGGGTTTCGCCACTCGTTCGTGTTCTAGCGACGGGGGGGGGAGCGTGAGTCAAAGGACTGGATCAAGTCGCAAGGTTCTGGCTTCAGCAGAGAACGCCAGTAAAAGATTTAGAGCTCTAGGTGATCGCTATCCCCAACTAGGTCCCCTCTTGTATATCTCGAGTTTTCAGTACTTCTTTATTCAGTTCGTGGTCTCTCTTCGCTGGTCGCCACCGTACAGTCTGAAGCGAGACACCATAAGCGACTTAGGCAACACCGCGTGCGGAAGATTCAACGGTCGATATATTTGTTCACCGCTTCACACGTTGATGAACGTGTCCTTCGTGGTTCTCGGCGTGACGATGGTCGCCGGTTCAGTATTGGTTTGGCGGGGTCTTTCGTCAGCCCGCGCACGCTCTCTTGGCTTCGCTTTCATGGGCATCGGTGGGATTGGCGTCGTGTTGGTTGGGCTCTTTCCCGAGAACAGTGTTTCAGCGCTTCACGGAATAGGTTCGGCGTTGCCTTTTCTCATCGGCAACGTAGGCGTACTGATGCTCGGCTTTTCGCTCAAACTGCCCGTGGTACTTCGCCTCCTTACCTTAATCACGGGAGCCGTTGCACTCACGGCGTTGGTCTTCTACGCCAGCACCCACTACCTCGGAGTCGGAGAAGGGGGGATAGAGCGCCTTGTCGCGTACCCCCAAACGATCTGGTTGGTCGCCTTCGGAGCGTACCTGTCAATTCATCAAACGCGCGAGAGGTGAATTACTTCAAGTGGCACCGGGTTATCTGAGACGGGACTACATTCTCCATCGCGGTGGGCGAATTCCTACTCAAGATCAGTTGACGTCGCGACGCTTCAACACTGCTAAGCCGATTCCCGAGAGCGCAATCGTCCATGCAACGAGGACAGCGGCACCGCTTCCTGCGGGGAGAAGATGTTGCGTAATGGGGCCCATCATTGCATCTTGGGCGTGAACCGGAAAGAAGCGCCCGATTGACGGTAAGAAGCCGAACACCAGATTCTCTGCGACGAACCCCCACGCCAGCAACGAGATCACCGCGCCCACTTGGTTGGGAACAATCGCGCCGAGTCCCACGCCGATGGTGCCCCAGAGCGCCGTCCCAACGATGGCGCCAACTAGCAACAGGGTGACGTTGCCGCCGTTCATTGAAATGGGAATGCCTCGCGTCTTCAAGATGATGATGCCAATCGAATAGACGAGGCCTTCGCCAATGACGCCGAAGACGAAGCCAGCCAGTGTTCCGGCGATAATCTTTGACGCGAACAGGCGGCTACGACTTGGATTGAAGAGAAAGGTCGGCCGCATCGTCCCAAAGCGGTACTCGCTGGTGACGAGCATCACGCCGGCCAACGCCGCGAAGACTCCCGCGATACTGCCAAAACTCAGCAGACTGATCTGGTCGTGCGCGGTGGAGACCTGCGAGGTCGGTGACAACGTTCCCGTGAGAATAGTGAACAAGAGAGCGAGCGCGATGAGTCCGATCAGTAGCCCCATCGTTGTTCTCGTCGATCGAATCTTGAGGAGTTCGGCTTTCACTTGATTAATCATGATGGGCCTTCGGAAGTCAGGTCGAGAAAGACCTCTTCCAGCGACGAGCCTTCGGTGACGAGTTCGTGGATCGGAACGCCGGCCGCGAAGCACACGTCGCCGACGCGTTCACTCGTCGTCCCGAGGGCGAGCAACGCGTGGTCGTTACCCATTGACGA
>CABEBJ010000247.1_pt1 | contig 12149 bp, 11 predicted proteins | sample 3132571 | NCBI WGS metagenome assembly CABEBJ01 (sample SAMEA5534345, study PRJEB31848) | metagenome | biome: tundra; feature: field; material: soil | place: USA | collected 2013-05 | depth 0.45 m
CCCAGCGTGTGCAGTCCCAAGCGCTGACACGTGGTCGCGAGGTCCTTACGCCCCAACACGTCAAGGGGCTGCGCGCGACGAAACGCGTCGCTCGAACCCCGGGGCACGATGAGTTCTCGACGGGCCGCGAGTTCAGCGCAGAACAGTCCCTCGGCGACGCCGAGCTTGGGCTCCACGCCCACCACGTCGAGGACACTCTGGCGCACCGCGCGCAGCACGGCGTCGTCGCCACCGAAGAATCGACTCGGCCCACGTAACGGCAACACGTAGAGACCGAGACGCACCACCTCGGTAAAGGGACAGAGCACGCTGAGCGCGTCGAGCAGCGCCAGCGTGTCACGCAACGTCGAGCCGTCGGGTTGTTCGAGCGCGAGCGGCTCCACCCAGATAGCGAGTAGCTGTTCCATCAACTCGCCTCCGCGCGTCCGCGACGATTCGGTACTACCACCACGTGCTCGGACCCCCGGGCCGCTTCACCGCGACCACTCACGCGCACGGTGAGATAGCGCGCGTCGAGCCGCGAGGAGGCGACCCACTCGGCCTGCGTGACGCGAAAGAAGAGGTCGGCCGGAAGGGGCCAGGGCGCGCGCGGTTCGCTGAGCGCGATTAACACGGTGCCGCGTTCACGCACCCGATCCATCAAGCGACGCGCGACGCCGTGACCGGCGCGCGAGGGTGGTCGCACGAGTACGAGGTCAACGCCGTCGAGAAGATCGGCTGCCGACTCGGCCCACGCGCCTCGCGGGCGTGGCACGAAGAGCACGCGACGCAGATCAACGCCGAGCTCGGCCATCGCCACGACACCGGGATCGTCCACGCCCACGACGGCCGCCCAGTGACCTTGCGTGCTGGCCTCGCTCAAGAGACTTAAGGCGAGACTCAGTCCACCCAGACCCACCGGTGCCTCGACGACCACCGTGGAACCACGACGAAGTCCCGCGCCGGGAACGAGCGCGCGCCACGGATCACCGAGGGGCAACGTACGACTCTTCGGCAGTGAAACGGGGCGCAAGGCGGCGAGGAGTTCGGGGGAGAGCAAGGGACGAGGTGGCGAAAAAGCGAACATACGTTCGTAAGAGTAGCCACTCGTCGTCACACGCGCCAATGCCGTCAAATCAAGACAAACTAGAGCCTGTGTGTGGTCGCGTCGCCCTCTTCAGCCCACCAGCTCGCCTGGCCCGATTCCTCGACGCGGCCCTCGCCGCGGGACTCGATCCCGACGGACACCCCAGCTGGAACGTCGGACCCCAGCGTCGTCTCTTTGGCGTGAGCGAGCACGACACGAAGCGCGTACTCGATCGCTACCGCTGGGGACTCGTGCCGAGTTGGGCGAAGGACCCCAAGATCGGCAACAAACTCTTTAACGCGCGCGGTGAGACCGTCGCCGAGAAACCCTCGTTTCGTAGCGCGTTCGCGAAACGCCCCTGCGTGATTCCCGTCGACGGTTTTTACGAGTGGGACCATCGCCCCGGACGTAAGCGCCAACCGAACTTCTTCACGCGCACCAACGATGATCCCCTGCTCCTCGCCGGGCTCTACGAACACTGGCGCAACCCCGACGACCCCGACGCCGAACCCGTGGCGACGTGCACCATCATCACCACGACGCCGAGTGTTGATATGGACGAGATCCACGACCGCATGCCGGTGGTACTGAGCACCGATGACGTCGAGACGTGGCTAAACGTCACCGACTACGGACCCGACGAGCGGTTGCTGTTGCTCCGTCCGGCACCCAAGGGCACGCTCACCCACTACGGCGTGGGTACCGCGGTCGGTTCAGTGAAGAACGACGGGCCCGAGCTCACCGAGCCCGTTGATCCGCAGTCGCTCTTCTAGTCGTCACCTACGTCGCTCACTTTGACGGTCCCGATGAAGTCACGTCGAATCGGGAATTGACAGGATTCGAGCGAGTCAGTTTTCGACGTGCGCCGTGGTCCGTTGAGCGGTGGCGCGTGCACGTCGCCGTTACGCTGAAACGATGGCGCTACGACTTCGCCCCTATCGAGAAGAAGATGAGCCGGCGGCCCTCGCCGCTCATGAAGCGTTGCTCGTTGACGACTTCCACTTTCTCCTGGGGTGGGACGACACGATGGCGTGGTCGGATTTTTTGGTGGCACTCGATGACCAGCGGCGGGGTCTGAACCTTTCGGAGACGCAAGTTCACGCCGTGCAACTCGCGGCCGTCGTGGAGGGAGAACTCGTAGGAAGAGCCTCGGTCCGTTTCGAGCTCAACGGTTTTTTTGCGACGACGGGCGGGCACATTGGCTACGCCGTGACGCCCGCACATCGTCGAAAGGGCTACGCGGCCGAGATCTTGCGGCAAGCCCTTGTGGTTGTCCGCGCCGAAGGCGTGGATCGAGTACTGGTGACCTGTTTCGAGAACAACGCAGGCTCTCGTCGGGTCATTGAGAGCTGCGGGGGTACGTCCGAGTCGACCGTCCCGTTAGAAGCTGGACAGAGTCTTTGTCGAGACGATGGACAGAGTGTTCGTCGTTACTGGATCGAGTGATCGCACGCGCTCGAGCGCAATTAGTCCTAGACGGCCGAAAACCCCGAGTGACTAGTGAGCCGAAACTCACCCGCCCCTCGGGGTTTCCGAGGCACGCCAACTATATTCCGTGTCGGACAGAACATCTTTGACGGCAGGCACTTCACGTCATTGGCCTGTTTCGAACAGTGGACCGAACTCCACTGCCCGCTAGAAGGAATCCGCTCCTCTTGCGAGGCCCCTTTTCCCCCTACTTCCCTCTCCCCTTGCGGTTCGAAGAATCGTCGGCAGGTACTACGTGAACTACGAGAGACACTCTGCCAGAGATTTTTGCCCTCACCTCGATCACGAGGGGAAATCAAAGACTTATGCCCAGAATTGAGACACTTATCCACCAGTTTCGAGTCCAGGGGGTCAGATACCAACCACTTAGTCGCATCTTTCCCACAGGAGGGTGAGCGGTGCGACACTTTTTGCGGCGTTGGGCGAGCCGCCGACGGGTCACGACGAACCGAGTAAAGCGAACTACGAGTCTGTAGTTTGCTCGAGCCAGCGGCCGTGCGCGTGACACCAACCCCACAGTGTGGGCGACGACTTCGGGCGCGTCAACACAATCTGTGAGGCACCACGATGATGCGCTTCCTCGTCGACCCTGACGCCCGGCCACTGCACCATGGTCGACTCAATCGAGATCCACGCGACGTTGCCCTCACGACAACGTCGCGTGAGTTCGTTGAAGTACGCGCGCTGTTCTTCCGGCGTGAAGTAGAAAGCGACCCACGTGTTAAAAACCACCATCAACGAGTTGGCATCGCTGAGATCAAAGGCGTCGTCTAGTCGTTCGAGCGCACTTCCGGTAAGTTCCGTCACACTCGGCCACGAAGGTCGCGCGGCCACGATCGCGTCAAAGCGTTCGTGACGTCGGCGCTCTTCCGGCCAGAGACAGGCCTTTAACCAAAGGCGGTCATCCTCGTTTTCGAGATCGAGCGGGTTGGGATCGATGCCCACGCGAGAGTTCACCGAAGGCAGTGTCCGTGAACGATCGATAGGAGTTAGGTCCTCACAGATCAACGTGAGCGGATTGCCGTCGTCCTTCGCGCGCACCGGAAACTGGTCGAAGCAGAGATTGATGCCCGCCGACGCGCCCACTTCAATGACGTTGATCTCGTTGATCGTTTCCGCGACGAGGTCTGCAAAAACGGCTTGCAAGACCGCGCCGCGTCCCGGCTCGTTGGTCTGCGTCGATCGCCACAGTTCACGACTCAACAGCTCGGGTGTTTCGCGCAGGACGGCGAGTACGCGACGCGCTGCGTCTTCGGGGTCCTCGAGTTGACCGTGGCGCGCCGCGTCGTAGATCGGCCCGAGAACGGGGTGACCTCGAAGGGCGGCTAGGTGCAGCGTCGCTAAGATGAGCATCGGGTTGCGTTGCTCGAGACGAACGCCGGCCAGTAGTTCCAGCGCGAGCGAATCACCCTCTAGTTCGTGCAGCAGCGCCTTGTAGAAGGGTAGGCGCTCGTAGTCCTCGGGCGCGAGAGCAAAGTGGTAGCGCTTTCGCGCGTCGTCCAGATCGGGGGCTTTCATGAAAGTGTTCCCAATCTTAGAATGACGGCGCGAGAACACGCTGAGCGACGATTCAGGGCGACGATGGTTCACGTCGACGTCGACACTCGCGTTCCAGTTAGGAGCGCACTACCGCTTTCGGCGACGAGACGCTCACGAGGTGGCTGAAGACCACGATGTTGGATTCGTAGTGTCCAGTGGCGCTGTCGAAGGTCCCGCCACAGGTGACCAGTTGCAGTGAACGCGTGCCGTGTGATCCGTAGACCAACTGATCGGGAAAGGAGGTCTTGGAGTACTGCACCACCTTGGTCACGACGAAGTTCGTCACCGTGCCGTCGGCCAAGACCAGGTTGACGCGGTCGCCGGGCTTTAGCAGCTTCAAGTCATAAAACATTCCGGGTCCGAGATACGAGTCCACGTGGCCGAGTATCACCGCCGAGCCAATCTGTCCGGGTGTCGCGCCGTACTTGTACCAACCCACCGTGTGCGTACCGGCGGGCACCATGACTTGGTCATTCGCTAGCAGACCGAGCGTGCCGACTTTCGAGCTCACCCCTATCGAGGGGATCGTGAGTATGACGGGGCGCGATCTCGCGATCGCTGAAAACTCGTGAGAAACCTTCGCCGGAGTCTTCGCAGCGGACGTCGACGTTATCCGTGCGGGCGTCTGAGCAAGGACGACCACCTTCGGATCACTCTTTGGCAGGGTCGCCAGGAGCGAGACCACGCCGACCGTCAGCGCTATGGCCGCAGTACTCCACCACACCCACTGACGGCGCGCGTGCCCGCTCCGACCAATCACGTCCGGCGAGCGTTCACTGGACGCTCGTTAACTCCGACGGCGACGAGTACGCACGGCGATCGATGCCGCACCTACGCCAACGCCAAGTGCGCCCAGGCCCACTAGACCCATGAGCGGCGAAGCAGTTCGCACCGTTCCACCTTCACCGGTTGCCGGTGCGCCAACGGGAATGATCGTCGCCCCGGGGGCGACCGTCGTGGTCGTCCCAGGCTTCGTAACGGGCTTTTTAGTTGTCGTGGTGGTCGTGGGATGTGTCGTCGTGGTCGTGCCGCCAGCCGCTGTCGTTGTCGTGGTGCCGCCAGCCGCTGTCGTTGTCGTGGTGCCGCCGGCCGCTGTCGTTGTCGTGGTGCCGCCAGCCGCTGTCGTTGTCGTGGTGCCGCCAGCCGCTGTCGTTGTCGTGGTGCCGCCGGCCGCTGTCGTTGTCGTGGTGGCCGCGGAGCAGGTCGGCACGCTGATCGTGTTCTCGTCGAGCGTCACGGCACCAGTTTGCGCCAACACTCGGCCATTCACGGTGGCTCCGGTATTTAACGTCGCCGACGTCAACGCCAGAATCGTACCGATGAACGAGGTATAAGTTCCGAGAGTCGCCGAACTGCCGACTTGCCAAAAGACGTTGCAGGCTGACGCCCCGTCTTCAAGAACGACCGAACTACTCGAGTCCGTCGTCAAGGTGGAAGCGGCTTGAAAGATGAAGACCGCGTTCGGGTCGCCTTCCCCGTTAAGGGTCAACGTTCCCGTCAGGGATAGGGATTTAATCAAGCTCCCCGCGGTGTAGATGCCCGGTGTCAACGTCGGCGTCGTCGCGCCACCAAGGGTTCCCGCAGCCACCGTGATGGCGGGAGTCTCACCCTGCGCAACGAGGTACGCCGCCGTGGAGGCGTTCTGCCCCGCTAGCGACGCCGCGTTGTGGACGTTCTCGGTGCCAGCAAGGGTGATGGAAGAGAAGCCGGGTGTTGAAGTTCCCGGATTGAGTCCGAAGTCACCCGTTATCACCGAGGGTCCGGTGTTGGTAATCGTCGAACCAGCGATCACCGCGTACGACGTCGCGGTACCGAGATCGATGTTCGTCGCGGCCGCAGCGCTATCGCTCGCGAAGGCGATGAGCGTTATAAAGCTGAGTAAACCCACGCCGAATGTTCCAAGACCGAGTCGGGCTCGGGAGAGATTGGCGGAGCGCTGGGTCGGGCTCCGAAACATTGAGAATTTCGACGGCGAGGAATAGGGACGCTTTACTTCACGGATGACACGCATACCACGCACCGCTCTCGAGACCGAATTAAGTTCAACGTCAAAGAGGATGAAAACCGGTCTTCTGTTAAAAATCATACATCCAAGTCGGATTTCAATCAGGTAACGTTTTTCGCTCGATGCACGCCAGTGACGAGAATTGCATCACGATGACCGTAAATTACCGGTGAATGGCGCCTTCGCATCGAAAAGAAATGTGATCGACGGAGCGGTCTTACATCTTCCGGACGAGGATGAATACAAATTTTCTCAAATTCTTTCCAACGGGCGAACAACGAATGGTGACTGGTCACACGCTGTCGAAGAACGAAGACAGTTCTTATTACTTGTCTAACGCTAGCGACCGCTCGGACCTTCGTCGCCATCACGAGCGTTGTCGGCGTCGCGTTCGACGGACGCACTGTTCGCAGCGTTCTCGCGGCGTCGCCGACGGCGCAGGTTGAATCGAAGTTGCGCCACGCGACCAACGCCTATTGCGAGGACCACCACCGCGCCCGCCAGTGCCGCCACGAGCAACGCCACGGCGATCGGCATTCGTCCACTAGCGCCGAAGAACTCAATACGCACGTCACCCGTGTTCTGAGCGATGAAATCGACTAACGCGATGCCAAAAAGTATGGCGACACCGACCGCCGCCCACGCGGCCGATGTTCGGGTATGACGGTAACTCTCAGCATCGTCACGAGAGCCGCGCGAACCTCGTTTCGTTCCTTCGTGGCGACCACCAGCGCCGGTGGCGCCCTCGGGCGAAACGTCATCCGCCGACTCACGAGGATCGTTCTCGCTCTTGCTCACGTCAGCCCGATCTCAGGTTTTGCGGTCGATCGACCGTCTTTAGTGGAGGTGATGGGATTCGAACCCACTGCCTCTACATTGCGAACGTAGCGCTCTACCAATTGAGCTACACCCCCTAAGAGGTTCCTACTCTAGCCCAACGCTCGACGAGGCTGAGGTTGCCGACCCCACTGATCGTCAGCCTCCGGCTCGTAAAACCCTGACTCGAACTCGTCTTCGTAGTGCGCGGCGTACCGCTCGCGGCCCTGTGAGTACAGCGGTTCGATGGTGGCCAGTGGGCGACGCTCGGGCACGCGCACCGGTAACGAAGAATCGTTCAAGTAGCCCTGACTCACCGAGTAAAAAGCCAGCGCGACGTAAGCAACGACGGCCAGCAACGAAGCTGCCGCCACGTCGAAGAGGAGGGGGTAGCTCGTGACGAAGGCCAGCAGTGTCAACACGACCGCGACGAGAACGAGTCGCGTGAACATCATGCGCCGCTGCGACCTCATGGTGCGACGCCGTATCGGCGTCTGGTACCTCGTCGTCGCCATTGGTTCACTCGGACGCGACGAGTAGGCCTGCGCGTAACGATTGGAAACGCCGGTGACCGGTCGCGCAGTGTCGTCGTACTCGTACGCGTAGTCGTCGCTCCACTCGTCCCACGACGATCTCGACTCGATTGAGCCAAAGGTGTCGTCGGCGTGTACAACGGTGAGACGGGGCTTACGCTCCGATAGACGAGAACTCGAAACGGGCTGATCCGGCTGGTCGAGGCGGTGCGCGGGAATAATGGCGTAGTCCTGGCGGCTCAAAACCTCGTGCTCGGCGTGAAAGGACTGAATGGACTTCTCGGTACCGCCGTCACGCAGTCGCCGCACCGCAATAGGTGCCAACAGCGCCACCCAAAAGAGGGCCAGCACTATTAGCAGCATTCGACCAGCTCCAAGAGGCGTCCCGATGACATCGGCACAAATTTACTGTTGAAGTCTGATTTTTTGGTGGATAGTTAGGCTTCGTGGAGCCCACACTCTTCTTGGTCGAGTCCGACCCATCGACCCGAGCGTCGATCGCCGGGGACCTGTGGCTTGAGGGTCATGGCCGCGCAGCCAATTGACGCGTAGCCCTCGGCCCAGAGGGGATGCTCGGCGAGTTCGTGACTCTTGAGGTAGTAGGCCACGTCCTCGTCGCTCCACGTCGCCAAGGGATTGACTTTCACGAGGCCAAATTTCTCATCCCACATCAGGGTTTTCATCGCTGCCCTCGACGGGGTGTCGACGCGCTTCACCGACGTGATCCACGCGGCGCGACTCTCGAGGGCGCGCCCGAGTGGCTCAACTTTTCGAAGTTCACAACAGTTCTCACTGCCACAGGGCGAAGCAGCCGCGTCGGGGCCCGGCGTGGTACGAGTCAGGTTGAGCGACCACTCCTTGGATATCCGATCGGCGAAGTCGAGCGTCTCTTGAAAGTGTCCCCCCGTGTCGAGAAAGATGATTTCCGTCGCGGGTCGAACCTCGTGAACCATGTGCAAGAGTGCCAGGTCTTCGAAGGAGCAGGCCATCGCGACGTCGTCGTCGAATCGCTCAAAGGTCCATTTGAGAATCTCGAGGGGCGTCGCGTGTTCGAATCGTTCGTTGACGTCATCAAGTTCGCGAAGCAGGTCCGAAGTGGGTGTAATCACTGGCATTCTCATAGGAGTCTAACTTTGTCTAGTGCATTACTAGAATACAATCAGTCCAAAGAAACATGACCACGACCTTGCACACCCCTAACGCTACCGACCATCTCGACGTTCTTGAGTCCCACGCTCTCTTTATTCTTCGAGAGGTCGTGGCTGAGTGCGAACGACCGGTGCTGCTCTTTTCTGGCGGTAAAGACTCCGCCGTTCTCCTTCACCTGGCGGCGAAGGCCTTCGCGCCACAACAACTTCCCTTCCCGGTTCTGCATATCGACACCGGCCAGAACTTCGAAGAGGTACTTAACTTTCGCGATCGGGCGGTCGAAGCAGCCGGCGCGCGACTCATCGTCGCCAAAGTCCAAGACACCATTAATCAAGGCAAGGTCGCCGACCCGGGGCCCTTGGGCTCTCGCAACCGCCTCCAGACGGTGACGCTCCTCGACGCCATCACCGACAATAACTTTGACGCCGCCTTTGGTGGCGCTCGGCGTGACGAAGACAAGGCCCGCGCCAAAGAGCGCATCCTCAGTTTCCGTGACTCCTTTGGACAGTGGGACCCGCGCCAGCAACGCCCCGAACTCTGGCAGCTCTACCAGGGCAAGGTCAATCCCGGTGAACACGTGCGGGCCTTTCCCCTGTCGGACTGGACCGAACTCGACGTCTGGCAGTACATCGGACGAGAGAAGATGGATCTGCCCTCGATCTACTACGCCCACGAACGCGACGTCGTCTCTCGCGACGGCATGTGGCTCGCCGTGGGTGAGTTCGTTGAACCGCGTCCCGGTGAGGAAGTCGTACGGATGTCGGTTCGCTTTCGCACCGTCGGCGACGCCAACTGCACGGGCGCGGTGATCTCGGACGCCAGCACGCTCGAAGCCATCATCGACGAGGTCGCGGTGGCGAACGTTTCGGAACGGGGCGCCACGCGTGGCGACGACAAGTTCTCCGAAACGGCGATGGAAGATCGCAAACGCGAGGGCTACTTCTAAATGGAGCTCGCGACTAAGGACTTACTACGTCTCGCGACGATTGGATCAGTGGACGACGGCAAGTCAACTTTGATTGGCCGGTTGCTCGTGGACACGCGTCAACTCTTCGACGACCAGCTCGACGCGGTGGCCGCCGCCTCGGAGAAGCGCGGCATTGGCGACCTCGACTTGAGTTTCGTCACCGACGGCCTGCGCGCCGAGCGAGAGCAGGGCATCACCATCGACGTCGCGTACCGCTACGCCACGACCCCGACGCGAAAGTTCATTATCGCGGACTGCCCCGGTCACGTGACGTACACGAGAAATATGGCGACCGGCGCTTCGACGGCCGACCTCGCGCTCGTGGTCCTCGACGTCGCCTCCGGTCTCAAGGAACAGACCCGTCGCCACCTCTGCATCGCCGCCCTGCTCGGCGTGCGCTCGGTGATCGTGGCCGTCAACAAAATGGACACCGTGGCTTGGTCCGAACTGGCCTTTCAGCGCGTCGTCGATCAGATCGCGACCGTGTCGCGCGAGTTGGGTTTCTCTTCGACGCTCACGATTCCCGTGTCGGCGCTGCTCGGCGACAACGTCGTCGAGAACTCATCGAACACGCCGTGGTACGAGGGACCCTCGGTCCTCGAAGCGCTCGAAGCGTCCGAAGCGGGATCGTGGGAGACCGCCCAGGGGGCGCGACTACCCGTCCAGTGGGTGCTGCGCCAAAGCGGCGGCGGACGAACGTACGCGGGCATGGTAAGTGGTGAGGCCTTTCACGTGGGCGATGCCGTGACCCTGCTGCCCGCGGGCATCGAGACCACGATCAAGGCGATCAACTTTGGTGGTAAGTCACGACTCGAGGCGACGGTTGGTCTCGCGGCCGATCTCGACCTCGCCGACGAAACCGACGCCGGACGTGGTGATCTCATCGCGACCGCTCCCCTGCCCACGGTGACAAAAGAGTTCGAAGCGACCATCTGCTGGTTCGGCGAGCAGCCCTTTAGTGTTGGCGGCCAACGACTTCGACTGAAGCACACGACGAAATCAACGCCGGTGCGCGTGCAAGCCATCAAGGGGCTCATCGACATCGAGTCACTGGCGATCGTTGACGCCACCTCGCTCGCCACGAATCAGATCGGGCTCGCGACGTTGGTCACGGCTGACGCGCTCGTCGTCGACGACTACCGCGAGGACCGAGTCACGGGCAGCTTCGTCCTGATCGACGAGGTCACCAACACCACGGTGGCCGCCGGCATGGTCGGTCACGCTTCGTTTCTCTAGAAGTTCTGGGCAATATAACATCTCTCAATTGAGAAAGTCTCGGCGCCACTTCTCGCGCAAGGAATCCTGAACTGAGCAATTGACCAGCGATACGCAAAGAAACTTCGCTCGCTGGATCTCGAACAAAACGACTATTCGTTGGTGTTGAGCAGACCCCTAAACGCGCAGCGCATCATTGCAATGGAGGAAGAACTCGGCTGACGTAAATACTCAAGGGCCGACGTGTTTGGTCGACCGTCAGCCAAGATTGACGCCTGGGTTGCGGGTACTGACTCGTCTAGTTGAGACGTATCGGCACTAACGTCCATGGCGCTTCCCCGCTCCAGCCCCTGCGACTACGGACTATTGCACCTTCACGAGGAATTGTCAAATGGTAGTTATCTCGTTGTCATTTGATGACGCGCCACTTCTCCGTACACGTGTTCCGAGAAGTGCCCACACCGGCGACAGCATCGTTAACAAAAGTCCATCACTTTGAGCGAAACGGAACCGCTCCAAAGATGTATAACGTGAACTCTTGTCGAACGACGGTGCGATCGAAGCGTGCGACGAGTGATCCGACGAGCGCGAGCGGGGCGTACGTCACTACAAATATTGGCCGAGGTCGCCAGATCTGTAGCGAGCGAGCTACGGTGTCCACTCGTCAACTGGCATGGGACGAGTAGAAAGGCATCCCTACGCGACGTCACGTCCGGTCGACGCCAGTTCGCCTAGTACTTGCAGCGTTTCGACGCCCTCGCCCACAACGGAAAGACCTAGGTTGTGTCCCAGCTCGACGATCTTCCGGCGGCAAACTCGAAGGTTCCTGAAACATAAACTCGGGTTGTTGAATAAAATCGAATTATGAACGCCCCACGTCTGCTGGTAAGCGTGCCCGACGCTCATTTGGGCGCCGCGCTCGGTGAGATGCCCGAAGGCGTCGAGATTATTGAATGGGATATGTCGGGCCCGGCGCCGGTCAACGCGATCGACATCGTGGTGCCGCCGTACATGGACACGGCGAAAGCCCTGGCTCAACTCGCCAACGTGAAGACCCGTCTGGTGCAGAGCCAGTCGGTCGGTTACGACGGTGTCGAACAGCTACTGCCGCCTGGAATCATTTACGCGAACGCGGCAACGGTCCACGAGACGTCGACCGCCGAGCTCACCGTCGCGCTGATTCTCGCGTCGCAGCGCGGCATTCCCGATTTCGTGCGCGCCGCCAGTGAAGGCCGGTGGGCGCCGTCGTGGCACCAGAGCTTGGCCGATCGCAACGTGCTGCTCGTCGGCTACGGCGGCGTTGGTAAAGCCATAGAAGCTCGCCTGCTGCCGTTCGAAGTTACGGTGACGCGCGTGGCGCTGACCGCGCGC
>CABEBJ010000251.1_pt1 | contig 11997 bp, 11 predicted proteins | sample 3132571 | NCBI WGS metagenome assembly CABEBJ01 (sample SAMEA5534345, study PRJEB31848) | metagenome | biome: tundra; feature: field; material: soil | place: USA | collected 2013-05 | depth 0.45 m
ACCCCACCGTCCCCCACAACTTTCGGATGGACCGAGACCTCAGCTTCGCCGATGACATCACCGGCTTCGGTGACGACCAGGGCCTTCGTTGACGACGTGCCCTGGTCGATCGCCAAGATGTTCAGGTTCACTTGATCGTCGCATTCCCTTCTGACTCGATGCTGCTGCGGAGCGCTCCGGGGTTAAGGATTAGCTGGCCGATGTACACGACGAGTCCGACGGCGAGGGACCCAAGAACGTAGTACTGCGCGGTACGGAACTCCGCGGGGCCAATAAGTACGACGAGTTCATAGGCGAGCCAGATTAAAGCCATTGTTACGACGGGAGTTTCCCAACGTCCGAGCTTGAAGTGTCCGGATTCCGTCGGGATCCGATGTGCCCTTGAGGTGTAGAGGATTACGGTTGACGCGTAGAGAAGGGCTGGCATGATCGTCGATGCCGTAAAGAGTTGAACGAGGGCGTTCGAGTTGCTCTGCAGGGCCAGGATAATGACGATGCCAATCACTGCTGCCAGTCCGGTTGCCCAACTCGGTCCACCCGTCGAGCGTGGGACCTTCGCCCAGAGCTGATGGCCCGGGAGTCGACGGTCCCTCGCCATGGCCCAGATCAGGCGTGAGTTGGTCACCATGATTACGAGACCGCAAGCGAATATAGAGATACAGACAAAGACGAGGAAGATCTTCTGCACGACACCACCAAGAACGTTTTTGATGATGAAGGCGACAGGCGCGGAACTTGCCGATGCGGCGGGGAGACTCTTGATGGCGTAGGAGATTGCGATCAAGAAGGCGAAGCCGACGATGCCAGAGAGTAGTACTGCGCGGACCATGGCTTTGGGCACGATCTTGCGGGGTTCATGAGTTTCTTCGGCGAGGTTAGACGCAGATTCGAAGCCGACGATGGTATACGCACCGAGCAAGGTGGCCAGCATGCACGGTCCAAGCCAGCCGTAGTATCCGGCGGACTTAACGATTCCCGTGGAAAAGAGGTTGCTCCAGTGGCCCTGGTGGCGAAGAGCGGCGACGACGATGACCGCAACTGTGAGTCCGAGGATTCCGAGGATTTCAGTGAAGACCGCGACGTTATTGACCCTCGTCGTCACGATAGTTGATCCAAATATTAGGAGCGCTTGCACAATGAGCACCACGACGGTCAGCCAGGCGGCGTTCGCAGGCGTCGTGGCCATTCCAATGAGCGGCTGCAACGCTACGGTGACTAAGCCGTAGTCGACAGAAACGGTAACGATCGAAAGGAACGCGAAGGACATCCATCCAAACCACCACCCAACGTGCACGTTGGCGAGCCGCGAAGCCCATTGGTAGGAGTATCCCGAGAGTGGTATCTTCGCTGACAGAGCGCCATAGACAGTTGCGACGAGGAGCTGGCCCGCAATGACGATCCACCAAGTCCAGATGCCCCGGGGGCCACTGGTGATCAGCGTAAAGCTGAAGGTGGTGAAGATACCTGTCGTGATGGAGATGAAGGAGAACGCGATTGCAAAACTCCCGAAGGAACGAAACGTTCGTCGAAAGTCCTGTTGATATCCGTACTCCCCAAGTTCGAGATCGTCCGGTAGATCGGATGGGTTCCCTGTCTGTTCTCTATTCATAATCCCCCTATCAATGGTCCTTCGACCGGTCTCTCCGGTCAGGACCCCGAAGCCTGGCGGCTTCCGAGGTCTGTGTTTGCAATGAGGACGGTGACGTCCTCATTGGTGAAGGCTTGGATGATCTCAGCGTCGGCTCCGTCATCAGTGATGAGGGCAGTGAAGCGCTCCATGGGACTGACCCGGCACGGGGCAACTTCTCCAAGCTTCGAGGAGTCAGCCAGAAGATACGCCCTCCCCACCCGGGTAAGCCAGTCGCGCCTCAGTTCGGCCTCGTCCGGGTGGTAGTCCGTCAGGCCCGCCGTCGGATGGACACCGCCCGAGCCAACAAAAGCCAGACCCACGAAGAAGTCGTCGAAAACCTGAGCGGTATAACGCCCCGAACAGGCAAGATCACCGCCGCGCAGCCACCCCCCAGCGAGCACAACCTCGACGTAGGGGCGTTCAGCGAGCTCAGCTGCGGCGAGCACGGAGTTCGTCACGACTCGACCGCTCCACAAAAGGGGGATTGCTCTTGCGAATTCGTGGCAGGTCGTACCGATGTCGATGAGGATGGTCTCCCCACCTTCGAGAAGGCCGGCCGCTAGGGACGCTATTGCCACTTTCTGTGAGGCGAAGTTTGAGCGACGTTGGTCGAACGAATCTTCGGAGGGACTGAAGAGCGAGAGGGCCGCTCCGCCGTAGACGCGTTCCACCAGCCCCTTGTCAGCCAATTGTCGAAGGTCGCGTCGCACGGTCTCAACGGAGACACCGAAACGCGTCGAGAGATCCTCGGCTTTCACCGCGTGGCCACCTCGCACCTCTTGGAGAATCTGCTTTTGACGCTCCACGGGGAGCATCAGTTGGGCTGACCTGTCTGTGACATGGATGGTGAGATTACAAGCAGTCATGACCGTTGTCAATTGATTTCTACCACTTTCTGTCAGAAACGGTCATAAACAGGCGACTTGAGCAGAAGAGCGGGTTTCAGAAAATCGCTGGGGGATCGGCCAACGGAGGTCTTGGGTGTCCGTAATCGGCGAGGATTTCTGAATCGCGACGGCTTTCCTGGTGAGAACCTCCGGAATACCTAGCGCAAATTCGGTTCAAATCATTCAACCAGTTCTGCCAACAGCTGAGAAAGGTTTGAAAGCTGTCCGCTAAGGTCCACTAAAAAAATCCCTGGTAAGAGGCTGTGCCCTCAGACCAATTTTTATCAAGAACCCGCCACTCGCGACCGTTGTCAGCAGTGATATCAGCAACGCGAAAGTGAGGCTCCGTGGCGGGTTTTAGAGGCAACGGCGAAGGTTCAATTTACCAAAGATCGTCCGATGGACGCTGGCTTGGCGTAGTCACCATTGGACAAGACGGCACCGGACGCGTGGTTCGAAAAACCGTGTCGGCGAAGACTCGGGCAGAAGTTGTTCGCAAGCTGAAAACGCTCCAGCGACAACTCGACGACGGACTGCCGGCGCCCGATATGAAAATGACGGTGGCCCAGCTGCTCACCCTGTGGCACGACGACGTCCTACGCCACCAGGTGGCCCCGAGCGCCGCACTCAACTACTGGACTGTGGCGAAACACCACATCGTTCCGACTCTCGGCAGCAAGAAGCTTGTAAATCTCACCTCCGCTGACATCGACAGATTGCTATCGGCGAAGTTGGATAGCGGCCTGTCAATCTCTACGGTTTGCCGGATCAGATCTGTGTTAGGTCAGGCCATTGATCAAGGCATTCGGTGGGGCAGCGTGAACAGAAACGTGGTACGCGCACACTGCCGCCCAAGGAACAACGTCGAGAAGGGCTATGGACCAAGCATTTTAGGATGGCGCCTGAGCGCGGCGAACACCGCAATATTTGGAGGTGAACATAGGAACTATTGGGGTCGCGATGACCACAGCTTTCAAAAGCTCTTTCATGTCATCGAGGAGTCGCCTAAATCAACATCGATCCAACGGAGGATCTGGGTTCGAATCGTGTCGGAGATGCTGAAGACGTCGAAAGGCTTGTAGAGCCGATGAATGACGTCCGCCGGAAGCACCGGAAGCTGCAAGACCTTGGCATGCAGCCACCCACCTAGCATCACGTGATTAAGCGATATCTAATTGCCGGTCCGGCTATCGGATGGATCCCGGCGTTGCGCTGGCAACAGTTCGGTGCGCAAGGCAATCCCAACTGGTCGCTACTGCCAACGCTCACCCCCCGTTGATCTGCGAAGTGCCCGTCTACGGCAGGAGAGTTGGGAGAGCGGCTGCTGGAACGTGAGTGTGGCGGCGAGTCGGTACGTACGGGCAACACGGGTAAATTAGGGCGTTCACCCGCTGTAGTTCGGGTCTCCCTCCCTCGGGGCGGCGCTCGAATAGAGGTAACTGTTGAGCGCTTTCCGCTGGTTGCCCTGACCGGGAAAGTCGTAGGCGAGAACGACGGCAATGCGGTCTTCGGTGCCGAGAACCTCTCGCACACTATGCAAGGTCTTGTTTCCTCGCATGATCAGAAGCGTGCCTTGGTGCGGCTCCACCAGCCTCCGATGGCCGAACAGTCGACGAACGGCACGTAGTCGAAGCATGCTGTCAAGCCGCCGCTGAAGCCTCAGGTAGCGACCGCCGCGAAAGAGCAACCTGAAGTTCGGGAAAATTTCGGTCTCGCCGCCCGGGACTTCGTTCAGATAGATAATGGCGGTCGCGGCATTGCGGTCGTAGTGCCACCGGTACTCCCCGCCGGGCGGGGTGACGTTGATGTTGCGGGCCGCGACAACGTCATCAATCGGCAACAGACCCGGTCCGCAAGTGCGGTCGAGTGCCTCCTCAACCCGCTTGGTGAGATCGTCAATCTCGGGAATGGCCTCGGTGACTCTTAGTCCATCGACGACCTTGTATCGCAGTGATCTCTCGCGCACTTGTCGTTCGATGAGCGGGAGGCCCTTGGAGCGGTCAAGCGACAGCACCGACTGGCAGTACTTCTCACATTCTTCGGCACTGAGGAAATTTGGCTGGAGCGCCACTCCCTTCTTCCAAAAGTCAGTTGTCATTCCACACCACTTTCCTCACTCGTTCGTCGAAGCCCGACCACGTGTGGAGGCGCGCCATGCAGACGCCCAGCGCCTCCTGACGATCACGGTACTCGGTCTCAGTCCAGGCGAGCAGGTTGGCGATTTCGTTTCGGTGGTGCTCTGGCTGACCGGGTTCGACAACGACGCAGTGTTCGAGGACGCGTTCGTCGACGCCGCTGGCTCGGGTGGTGATCGGAACGCACCCGGCGGCGATTGCTTCGAGCACGGTTCCCATCTGGCCCTCAACCCATGTCGGAATGTAGGCGTAGCGACAGGACCTGAGCAGTTCGCGGTAGCGCCTCGAAGTCGAAGGAATCCACCCGTAGATTTGTACGGCTTGCGCACCTGACGCGGCCAGCCGTCCCCGGTAAGGTTCGTCGATCTGCCCAACGACGTGCAGTCGCGTGGCACCCGCTGGAACGCCTCGCCACGTGTCGATGACGTCTAGGAAGCCCTTGCGCAGCCCGCACGTCGTTGCCGAGTAGACGAACTCGGATCGCCGTTCCACTGTCGTGGTACGGGGCCAACGGGTGGGTCCGGGGGCATAGTTGACCAGGGTGATCTTCGAATGCCAACGGGCATCGAACGTGGCGAGCGTGGTGCGATTGCCAATAAGAATCACTGCATCGGCCAGTTCCATAGTGCTCTCGTGATCGAAGTGCTCTGGCGGCAGGTCCCAGGCCGGGAAGGGCACTCCATAACGCGCGGCGGCGTCGCGCAGCAATGCGGCGGCGCGGACCGGGTCGGAGAGGACATAGACGGCTATTTGACGGTCGAAATCGTTCACCCGACAGAGGTCGGCGAACGCCCAGAAGTGTCCGACGAACACGTCGGCCTTTGTACCGACGGGCCGCCGCGCGTTGTCCCAATAGTCGACCGTTCCGCGCTCGGCGAGGATGCCGTATAGCCGCTCGGCGATCCACCCCGTCGAGTATCCGGGGCGCCTCGGACGTCCGACCGGGCTGAAGAAGTCGGACCAGTAGGAGAGAGTAGAGCGGATAGCTGGCAGCGTGGATCCGTTGTCTTGTGCGAGCGGCCTTGGCACCGTCAACGCCGTTTCAGTATCAGTCATGCCCGGAACCCTCCTTGATCTGGCGCGGTCCGAACCAGGATCCACGCCCCAGCTCGCCGACTCCATCGTCTACCGGCTCTTGCGATCAATTGGGTTTTGACCGGTACGGATAGAACCGAGATTGGTCGCCCGCGTCCCACGCGGCGCGCAGTTCGGGCGTTGAGATATCCCAGTCCTGGCGAATCTCGCGAGTGGCCTCTCGAAGGTCGCGCCAAAGGTCCTCGAACGAGGGTCGACCCCAAAACCAGTAGCCGTTGTAGATGCTATGTATGACTAGCCCGGGCTTTAGCACCAGCGTGTGCGGGATCATCGGGTCATGGTGCGGATCGGTGTACTCCTGTATGTCCAGGTCCTTCTGGACGTGACGGCCGGCGTCAGAGAGGAACGTCCATTGAGCGCCAACCTCGTCGCGAAACTCATTTGCTTCCAAGATATTGTCGGTGGAGATAGTAACGACCCGTGTGTAAGCCACCGCAATCTTCGAGTAGTTCGCGGCAAGCTCTAGATGCTGCTGGTGGTCCTTGGGGCAGAAGCTGCCGCGGGAGAGAATCAGAATCATCGGGTCGATGCCCTGCATCTCACTGAGCTTCCGCCTTATCTTCGTGTGATCAGTGAGTTCGTAGTCGGGAAAAGTTGCCCCGGGGACGATGTCAGCGCGCATTAGTTGCTCCTTACACGTTGTTGGTTTCGGTCGATGTCGGCGGCGGACGAGAACAAATGAGAGATCGGTGCCTCCATCGGACAGTGGACGCGGGTCGGCAGCAATCGATGGAGGTGATGCCAGAAGCTTGCGGCTGGTCCGCAGGGCGCAGAGACACTGCGCGGTTCCGGCGGCGGAACCCGAACGGCTGAGAGCTGACTCTCCGCAAGACTCTCCACTTTCAAATATCCTTCGCCAAGCGCGCGCCAGTGAAGGGCCATCGGGCGCCGGGCGCGAAAAAGTTGCGATACGTGAGACGGGCGTGGCCGGGCGGCGTAATCGCCGAGCTTCCTCGGAGCACATGCTGGCCCACCATGAACTTGCCGTTGTACTCGCCGACCAACCCCTTCAGCGGCTCGAAACGGGGATACGGGAGATAGGCACTCGAGGTCCACTGCCATGCTTCACCAAACAGTTGACGCGGCTCGCCTTGGTACCTGGCAGGTCTGGCCGAGCGCGGATGTAGCGCGACCGGCTCGTAGTCGGGCATCGGGGCAGCAGCCGCGATCGCTTCCCACTCCGCTTCCGTCGGAAGCCGCGCTCCTGCCCAGCGAGCAAAGGCGTCTGCTTCGTAGTAACTGACGTGCACCACGGGTTCGTCCGGTCGGAGTGGTTGCCGACCGTTCAGCGTGAATATCTCCCGCCCTTCTCGGCCCCTCGACCAGTACAGCGGCGCCCCGCGACGCTCGACTTGGTTCACCGCCCAACCGTCCGCGAGCCAGAGGCTGGCGCTGTCATAACCGCCGTCTTCGATGAACTCCAGCCACTCCCCGGCGGTCACCAAGCGGTCGGCGATCGCGAAAGGCTCCAACCAGGCGCGGTGTCGGGGTGACTCGTTGTCGAAGACGAAACCGCACCCGAAATCCATCGCTCCCATTGAGTCCAACGGGCTGTCGGCCCCTATGTTCACAAGCCCGCCGGGATGAGTAACCCACCCAAGGGAGGGAACGGCGTGCGCCGACGCGGTAACGAGCTGGTCAGGTGCGTAGCTCGGAGCGAGAGGATTGGCGCCGAGCACGTGCTTGATGTCCATCAATATCAGCTCTTGATGCTGCTGTTCATGATGGAGACCGAGCTCAACCAGAGCGGAGACCTGCGGCGACGGGCCCGCGATCAGAAGGCGTTCCATTGCCTCATCCACGCTCTCGCGATAGGACTTGATTTCAACGACGCCGGGCCGTGAAAGGAGCCCGCGTTCACCACGAGCGTGGCGGCGACCGGCGCCCTCGTAGTACGAGTTGAACAGGTATAAATACCCATCGTCGATGGGCCGATATTTGGGCCAGTGCGGGATCAAGGCGAACTGCTCGAAGAACCAGGTGACGTGTCCGCGGTGCCACTTGGTCGGGCTGACGTCCGACATCGACTGGATCGTCTGGTCTTCCGCGGACAAGCACCGTGCCAGTGCCTCGGTGGCGGCGCGGACCTCGTGGTAACCTTCCACGGACGCAGTCGGTGATAATCCCGGTGTTCCCTTTGACCGATCCATTTCTTTGCGACCACCATCACGTACCCGGCCACTCGCCTTTCGCGCCAGTGTCAGAGCGAAATCGCCGGCGGCGTCCTGCCACTGCCCAGCGACATCGAACCCCGCCGACGCCAGCTCCCGGGTGACACCCGCGAGATGGAACTTGGCAGAGATCTCGGTACGGAGCTCCTCGCCGTCATCGAAATGGACCGATAGTCCGAGACTCGGAATCGTCACATCCTGTGACCCGAGCGAACGAAGACCCATCTCAATAACTTCGGTCTGCGGATCCCAGTCGACTACATACTCGAACTGGTCGAGGTCAAAGTCGGCGTCGAGATTGGCATTGACGACGTCGAGAACGTTCTTCTCAAAGGCGGCCGTTACTCCCTGAGCATCGTCGTACGCAGCCAGCAGTCGTCCGGGGTCCTTGACGAGATCCGTACCCAGCAATAGGTGCTCCCCATCGTCCAAAAGCTGAGCGAAGCCCATGAGTAAACGCGACCGCTCCGTCGGCCCGAGGTTGCCGATCGTCCCGCCGAGGAACAGCAAGATTCGCCCCGGTCCGCGCGGCACGCGAGAGAGATCTGCGTTGAAGTCAGCCGTCACTCCTGACACGTCGGTCCGCGCGTATCGCGCGGCGAGATCTTCGACTGAACCTTGAAGCGTCTGCTCGGCCGCATCCATTGCCACAAACGCTTCGAGTCGGTCGACTTCGTAAAACGCGTCCAGTAGCAGCCTCGTTTTCTCCGATGTGCCCGACCCCAACTCAACTACTCTGCTGGCCCCGGAAATCAATACGATCTCAGTTGCGTGATCGCCCAGGATGCTTCGTTCCGCTCGTGTCGGATAGTACTCGTCGAGTCCGGTGATCAGCTCGAAGAGCTCCGACCCCGCCCCCTCGTACAGCCATCTCGACGGCAACGACTTCGGGACGGATGTAAGACCTTCGCGGACGTCGTGAACGAGGGCGTCCAGCGCCTCCGGTTGCAGTGCGACCAGTCTCTTAGCACCCACCGTCATCACACCCCCGAACTCTGTCCTGCGCGGGTGCCTATCAGTCATGGGTCCTCACAACTCTCTCTCGGCTATGGCTAACGTCACAACTGCCCGCGGCGGTGCCCATCGTAGCGAAGCGCCGCCGCCCCGTGTTTTCCACGACCCTTGCCATATTCGCTAGGACAATCAATTTGAATCGAACCCTGGGCCGCCTCTGCGAATCGGATCTTCACGCCGTCTGCTTCGCGAATCGCCACTTCCATCACCATTGGATTTTCCTTAGCGGGCCAGCCCATCGCGCACTAGATGCACCGTGCCAGATGACGATGCTCCGCACATCGCACGTTCGAGTCATATCTATGGTTGAAAGGAAGGCACCTGGTACGTGACATCCTTGGCATCGAGTTCCGCAGCCGGAGATGGACGTGCCCTACAGATATCCGGCGCCAACAAAACCTGCGCCGCGGCGCCCGATAAGGGGGCTCCATTGAGAACGGACCGCGCAATGCGGGAAAGCCGAACAAGCTCACCAATGGACTGGCATCCGCCTTTGTCGTGAAGCGCCCCCATGGGTCCTATCTTGCCCCACAAAATGCTCCACAAATCGTGTCGTGTGTAGTTTTCTCATGTCGCCTCGCGTCATTATTGACCCTGATGAAGCCGCATGGAATCGTCTTGAGTTGTCTGACGAAAAGAGTCTTAACACTTTCATACTGCTGAGTTCGTTTGCTCCACAAAATGCTCCACATCTTGTGTCGTATAGGAGCGTAGTAACCCGTCGTTCCCGTTTCTGAATAGGTGGCATGGCGTAGTGCGCAGTTGTCTGCTGAGAAAATCAGAAGCACCTTGATCAACGTACCGAGTCGAAACTTAGGATTCTCCATCGCCTCAATCGCGAATGTCCGCTTCGGCCGTGCCTGCGAGCAGGAACCTCTCCAGGTGGATCTTCGTCACGCGGCGACGGTGGCCGATCTCTAACACTGGTACTGGAAACTCACCCCGCCGGTACAACTCTGACGCAGTACTCCTATGGATCCCGAGAACGAAGGCAGCGTCCGCGAGGCTCATCGTGGCGCATGCGTTCATGTCAATGCGAGTTAGATTGTTCATAGAGATATGCCTGTCGCTGGTCATTCGAGGCTCCTGCTGATTCACCTGTTTCGAAACGGTCGCATGCATTCCAGATTCCAACGACCGAGCTCCGCCAGGGTGCCCAAGAAAGACATGCTGAATTCCGTTAGCTATCGACGGAGAGGCTTTTCATCCCTCAATTCATCCCTCACACTCGCTCGACAACGTAGGACGGAGGCGACAGTAGGCAACCAAAACTCCAGTAAATATCTACGAATTTGACGGTTTGCGACCGATGACGACAGTTCCGTTCCCATTTACACTCAGCAGGTCGGGGGTTCGAGTCCCTCAGCGCCCACCAGTCAGAGGCAAGTGATTATTGGGTTTTACTCCATAGGACAACGATCTGGATTCGCACTTTCCCTCAAAGGAACCCTCACGAGTGAGGTTTTTTTGAGGGATGAATATGTCTCCACGAGTGGAGTACCCCTGAAAAGCCAACGAAACGAGTGAGGTTGGCCTGCTGATTCGTTGGAGCAGTTTTTACTTATTGGCTCGGCGGAGACTGACATTCCCGATGGAGGGACAGAGGGACCCTAGATTTCAACACGGTTCCCTAGTCGCGGCACCAAAACGGGTATTGCTAATTGGCTGGGGTGTATGTACAATGTACATACCAAGGAAAGGATGTTGCAGTGACGACGAAGGAAAAGCGACTCAATTTTCGGACGACTGAAACGGTCGAATCCAAGTTGTTTGCGGCCGCCCAAGCGTCGAACGAATCGCTCACTGACTTTGTGTTGAGTGCGGCGTCGCGACGTGCTGACGATGTCCTCGCCACTCGGACGCCGGTGCCGAGCGACTACTTTGACCATCTCCTTTCGGCCCTGGATGAGCCACCCGTAGCGATTCATTCCCTGGCGGTGGTGGCCAAGCGCGAACTTCGCTTCACTCAGCGCTAACTGGTGTTCGTTTCCGAGCCCCTCGGGGAGCATCATGTACTTGAGCATTTTGATTCGGGTGTCGAATCACTTGATCGGTGGCTCAGACAATCTGCTCGGAACACCGACGCGAAGCGGAATAGCCGTACATACGTCTGGTGCGCGGAGGATACTGCGGTGGTCGGATACTTCACGCTGGCGCCCCACGTCATTGGTCGCACGGAGCTATCTGACAAGGTAGGTCGCGGTGACCTTAATGAGATTCCCGCGATCCTTCTCGCCAGACTGGCGCTTGATGCGAAGCACCAAGGTCAGGGACTCGGTGCGGAACTCCTCGTTGATGCCTTGAGTCGAGCGGTTGGCGCTAGCGATCGAGTCGGCGGTAGGTACGTCGTAGTCGACGCGCTCGACGAGCGAGCTGGTTCGTTCTATGAGAAATACGGCTTTGTTCAGTGTGTTGGCGATGGCGTTCTTCGCTATACGCGAAAGGTCAGTGATATCGCGCTGAGTTTGGAGCCATGAGTTAGCTGGACCGATCCATTCTGATAGTCGCCTGGACGTTGCCGTAGCTACGACAATTACCGACTGGCGAATTTGTGATTGGATTGGGCGTCATTGAGAGTCAGAATGTCATGGACAAGACTGCTTATTAGGGGCAGTTCCCTCACGTAATTTCGCTGACAAGGGGCGTGTGCTCAGTGTGAATGTCGGCGCAAGGGTATAAACCTCACCGCCAAGAGCATTGATAGCCTCACGCGATGCAGTTATCTCGATGCCGAGTTAGGTTACGGAGGTGTGTTCGCACTTCTGCGATCTCTCGTGCTCAGTCCAGAATGCGTAACTAGGATTTCTAAATGTCGTTTGCTTCTTTGGGACGGCGAGGTACTTCATATTCTTTGTCTAACGTGATCTCGGGCACCGCGATTCATCCCCCAAAACATCCCTCACACTGATCCGACGGTGCACGACGGGCCGGACAAGGAGCGAAGCAAAACCCAGTAAATATCGACAGAAACGACCATCGACGACCTACGACGACGGACCGATTCCCATTTACACTCAGCAGGTCGGGGGTTCGAGTCCCTCAGCGCCCACCAAGTGTCTGATCCC
>CABEBJ010000254.1_pt1 | contig 11920 bp, 12 predicted proteins | sample 3132571 | NCBI WGS metagenome assembly CABEBJ01 (sample SAMEA5534345, study PRJEB31848) | metagenome | biome: tundra; feature: field; material: soil | place: USA | collected 2013-05 | depth 0.45 m
GGCCGGTGAGCCCGCCACCCACTATGCAGACGTCGAGGGTCCGGTCGCTTTCGAGCGCGGGGGCTTCGTCGTAGCCGCCGCGTTGGATCATCTGCTGCGTCCAGAGGGCCTCAGGCGAGCTCGCTACGTACTTCGAATCGTGGGGCACAATCAGCCTTCCTGTTGAACGATTGTTCACCTCACGCTATTTCACCGATTGCGAAGTACGGCGCGTTCAAAGAGTGAGAGCGACTGGGAATAGACGGTAGGCCACAAGTTGAAACTGCCGATGCAACTCACAAGCAAACAAAAGCTAATTGCTTATGGTACCGTCGTTTCAAAAATAGGCGGGCCGACGCCTGTCGATTCCCGCGCCTTACAAGTTGAAGTGCTGAATCGTGTTCGCTTTATAGGACCCGGGAGGTCTGTATATGACAGTTGTGGATCGGATTGGCTTGGCCGGATTACTCGGGCGTGAGCGGACTCGCTTTCACGCAGAGCACCCTGGCTCGCTAGCTGTCAACCGACGGGCTGACCATCTGTTTGGCCGAGTGCCAATGACCTGGATGACTGAGTGGTCGGGTGGGTTTCCGCTGGCGCTCGACTCAGCGAGGGGCAACCGGATCACCGATGTGGATGGCCTGACTTACATCGATTTCGCCCTCGGCGATACCGGGGCGATGGCGGGCCACTCGCCCGAGCCGACCGTACGCGCTGTGACGCACAGGATGGCGACGCTCGGTGGCATCACCACCATGCTGCCGACCGAGGACGCGGAGTGGGTTGGCGAGCAACTGACCAGGCGTTTCGGGCTGCCTGAGTGGTCGTTCACGCTCACCGCGACAGACGCCAATCGCTGGGCGATCCGCCTGGCTCGACTGGCGACGGGCAAGTCGAAGTTGCTGGTGTTCTCCTACTGCTATCACGGCTCGGTGGACGAAACCTTCGTCATCGTGGGTCCCAATGGACAGCCCGTGAGTCGTCCGGGCAACGTCGCTCCGGGGGTGGATCCGAGAGAAACGACACGGGTCGTTGAGTGGAATGATCTCGCCGCTGTCGAGCGCGAACTCGCCCACGACGATGTTGCGGCAATTCTGATGGAGCCGGCCTTGACCAATATTGGAATCGTGCTCCCGGCGCCGGGCTTTCACGAGGGACTGCGCGCGTTGGCGACTAAGTACGGGGCACTGCTGATGATTGATGAGACGCACACCATCTCAGCTGGCCCCGGGGGCATGACGGCTCGTGACGGTTTGCGACCGGATATCTTCGTGATCGGGAAGTCGCTCGGTGGCGGCATCCCCTCTGGCGCCTACGGGTTGTCCGAGGAGGTCGCTGGCGAAGTCCGTCGGATCACGGGTGATGCCGGCCTCGGCGATGTGGGTGGCGTCGGCGGGACGCTGGCCGGCAACGCGCTTTCTCTGGCGGCGATGCGTGCGACGCTCGACGAGGTTCTTACCGAGACAGCGTTCGCAAGAATGATAGAGATGGCCTCCCGATACACGGTCGACGTCGAGCAGATCCTTGTTGACATTGACCTGCCATGGTCAATCGCCCAACTCGGAGCGCGAGCGGAATATCGCTTCGTTCGCCCGGGGCCGCGCAACGGGGGTGAATCGGCGGCGGCGGCCGATAACGAACTGGATGAGTACATGCACCTCTATACACTCAACCGCGGGATCCTGATGACCCCATTCCACAACATGGCGCTGATGTGTCCGGACACATCACCAGCCGACGTCGATCGCCATTCCGAGGTCTTTGCTGACGCCGTCACGGAGCTGGTCGGGCGGTGAGTTCGGTGTTTGATTTGACCGGCCGCTCAGCGCTGGTCACCGGTGCCGGTAGCCGCACCGGCATCGGTTTCGCGACCGCTCGGCTGCTGACTGAAATGGGGGCGTCCGTGGTGATCACCTCGACGACTGACCGGATTCACGAGCGGGTTCGTGAACTGCGTGCGGCTGGTACCGAGGCTATCGGAGTCATTGGTGATCTCACCGATCCAGCTACAGCACCACAATTGGTCGCCGCCGCCATCGAGCGCTGGGGACGGCTTGACGTAGTTGTGCAGAACGCCGGCATGACATCGATTACCAAACCCCAACCCGAGGCCGGTGCTATTGAAGATATGGACTACACGCTGTGGCGGGCGAGTCTGTCTCGGAATCTCGACACCACCTTCCTGGTGGCCAAAGCTTGCCTGCCGGTGATGTCAACAGCGGGTTGGGGTCGTCTCGTGTTGGTATCGAGTGTGTCCGGCCCGGTAATGGCCATGCGAGGTGAACCTGCCTACGCGGCAGCAAAGTCCGGCATGGTCGGCTTGGCCCGGGCACTGGCCATGGATTCCGCCCCGCACGGCATTACCGTCAACGCGGTCGCGCCCGGCTGGATTGAGACGGGTTCACAGACTCCCCACGAATACGAACAGGGTCAGAGGACCCCGATGGGTCGTAGCGCGAAGCCCGAAGAAGTCGCGGCCGCCATCTGCTGGCTCACCTCTCCCGCAGCGTCGTACGTGACCGGGCAGTGTCTCGTGGTCGACGGCGGCAACTCCATTGCCGAGGAACGAGCATGACGGACGGGGCAGTCCCTGTCGTGCTGGTGACGGGTGCAGCGGGCGGTATCGGGGCCGCCGCCGTTCGTCGCTTCGCCGCAGGTGGCTGGCGCGTTGTCGCCACGGACCTGACGACTCCTGTCGGGCCCGAGATCGAGCACGCGATCGACGCGGATCTGACCAGAGTCGAGGAGTGCCGACGTCTCGTGGCCGAGGCCGTGGCCGCCGCTGGCCGCCTGGATTGCCTAGTTAATTCGGCCGGGGTGTGGACGGAGGGTCCCGTTGAGTTGACGGAGGAGGCGGCCTACGACCGTTGCCTCAACGTGAACCTCAAGGGACTCTTCTTCACGACCGCGGCGGCCTTCCCGCACCTGATCACCTCGTCCGGCTCCATCGTGAATCTCTCCAGTGACGCCGGGCTGCAGGGCAACACGGGTGCCGCGGTGTACTGCGCCAGTAAGGGCGCGGTGTCCAACCTCACCCGAGCCCTGGCTCTTGAACTAGCGCCCCGGGGAGTCCGCGTCAACGCGGTCTGCCCGTCTGATGTGGACACGCCCATGCTGGCCGGTCAGGCCCGTAGCTTCGGCGGCGAGGATCCCGCTGCCTACTTGGAACGCATGCTCGCGCTCTACCCTCAGGGGGACGCAGCCAGATTTGCGCAGCCCGCCGAGGTGGCCGAACTCATTTGGTACCTCGCCCAGCGCCATGCAGCACCCATTACAGGAGCGAACCTGTCAATCGACTTCGGACTGACCGCGGGAAGATGAGCGAGCAAGGACGACCGTGCGAGTCGAAAGAAATCAACATTGAGAGCGACTGAAGGATGTGACCCGTCGAAGTTGCCGCAACCAGCCGAGCGGCAGTGGTGGCACCGACGCCTGGGTCTGTCACCAAACATTGGCGTCTAGTTGCAATAGACGGCCTCAAGCGGCGAGGCGAAGGTAACATTTTCGGCACTTCCGCAGGCACAATTGGCACACCTCAACCTGGGAATACATTCTTACGTGGGGAGGTGAGCGAATGCCAGATCCTGGAACGACTGATAACGAAGCTGACTTCGTGACAGCAACGATGCAGAATGGGCTTGCATTCTTGGCATCTTTCTCAGATGAAGCAGGAGAAGCAGGAAATTCTGCAACTGCGGACGCGAGAATAGCGACAGTGCATTTTTTTGTACTGCTTGCGGACAGTCGCTCGAAGCGTCGTCCGTACCCACTGAATTTCATGACCGAGATTCACCGCAACCTAGCAGCGATCAAAGAAGGGTTTTTCGTTTCACGAATAGCAAGCGGGCAACTTGGGGGTTTATCTTTGGCCTCTGTTTGATCCTGATGGCTTCGCTGATCCTCGGTCTTGAGTGGCATTCATCCTCAACCGTTGCTTCTCCACGTCCTGTAAAAGTGTCCTACTCACTTCCAGTCGTGGAGTGTCCTTCTTCCTTTGGCGCGGGCTCTGTTCCTCCGTCCCAATATCCAGCTCGCGAGGCAATCAATCTGTCGATACCGAACGCAGATCGACTTGCCTATTACAGCGATTCGACACGATCGATTGTGCCAATTCTTGCTCCGAGAGGGTGGCAGTGCTCGTTTGACGAGGGCGCCGATGGCTCGATATTCATGTCCGTCTATCCAGAGGATCAGAACGCTCCGAGCGGTCAGCATTCGAGTCAAGGCAGCAAATCTGAGGGTGTAAAAGCGCAGTCAACATCGGCGTGTCAAGGGTGTGCCGCAGATCTGGTTTGTCCAGTTTTTGTAGACGCCGAAAACGATCTTGGCTACACAGGTTCACCGTGCCCCTCTATAGCGCCACCAGAGGAGGAATTGAACTTTCTGGATGGTTCGTCAACAAGTTCGTACGGAGTAGTACATATCTACGACCCGCCCGGCGTTGACGGTACGAATAGTGGATCAGGGGGTCGTTATCCGGCGAACGGTGTAATTGAACTGATTTCAGAACAGGGTGGTTGGACATCGACACCCAAGCGAGGTATCTGAGCCACAATAAATCGGCCAGGCTCTTATCGTCCAGTCGAACTGGAGTTTCGCTTTCGCGGGCGTGGTTTCGTACTTCGCTTGGTCGAGGCGTTCGAGACGAGCGAACCGATAAGTTCTGCCGCTTCCCGGTCGGTCGCTTCAACGAAGTGGCTGTACACCTGGAGTGTCATCGAAGCATTGGAGTGCCCGAGCCGACCAGCAACCGTCCGAACCGAGACACCGGAGGATATAAGCCGGGTGGCCGCAAAATGACGAAAATCGTGAAGTCGAATCTGCGTCAGACCGAGATTGGCCCTTACTAGTTCGAACCGCCGAGTGACATACGTGGGCAGGAGCAGACGCTGACCGTCAGGTTCGAGGCTAAAGACATAACTTTCACCCGCGAGTGTAAGACCCGCCACCCGCGCCAACTCGTCTGCATAGGCCCGTTGCTCGGCGAGAACCCTGAGAGTCTCGCCGTCGAGCGCAATTCGTCGACTTGCGTGGGTTTTAGTGTCCTTCTCAAACCACCCACCACCCGGAGTCTCGATGATCGCACGTTCGATCAGAAGCGCCGAAGAATCCGTGTCAACGTGCTTCCACTTCAATGCACACAGTTCGCCGCGACGCGCGCCCGTAGTAGCCGCCAAATGAAGTAAGCGTCCAAAGACAGGATCGAACTTTGCGGCCGCCGCCAACAACTGCTTCACTTGCCCCACATCCGGCGGCGCCACCTCGTGTCGTGACAACTTCGGAAGACTCACCAGACTGGCTGGATTCTCTCGCACCCACTTCCATCGCACACCTTGCTGAAAGGCACGGTGGATGACCGTGTGAACTCGCCGGACACTGCTCGTTGACAGGCCCTTACGCTTCACAAGGCCGTGATAGAGCGAGTCCAAATCTGCCGTCTGGATTTGACGCAGTGGTCTGGCCCCGAGCGCGATACTGCTTCGAGCACATCGCAACGTCGTCGATCAAGACCTGGTCGTCAGATCCGGCTAACGCTGACGAGACACGATCGGGGCCAGGACATCTGGCGGCCGATGACAATCCGCGCTCGACCGGTGCACCGCCCACCCGGCAGGCTCCGGGTGACGCCTGCCGGTGGGCGGTGCCCGGGTGGGGTGAGTTCTTCCTTGACAACCTTGACAAACCGCCCCGTTACCGGTACAGTGGATCGCATGACAAGCGACACCCGCGAGTACGTGGAACAGGTCGGAGCGGCCTTTGTCAAGGAGTTCAGTGCCGTTATTGGCGACGAGATCCCTGCGGATGACCCCGCCGAAGTCGGTCGCCGTGCAGCGATTCAAGCGGCTGCGAGCGGAGCCTGGAACTCGCTCATCGGGCCCTTCACCGATACCGCTGGAGCCGCTGAGGCACTTGGCGGTGTGACACGCCAAGCAGTCAATCAGCGGCTGACTACGAAAAGCCTGTTGGGCCTGCGGTTGGCAGGGCATACACGGCCAACGTTCGTTTTCCCCGTGTGGCAGTTTCACGATGACGTTATGGATGACCTGCCCATGGTTCTCGCGACGGCTGGATATGACCGCGACCGGCCAGAGACTGGCTGGACGATTGCGTCGTGGATGCGATCTTCAGACGACCGATTCGGCAATCTCACGCCATTCGAACTGTTACTCAAGGGCGACATCGAAGTGGTGTTGCAGTTGGCCCGGGATCTGGCATACGGGCTAGCGACTGAGTCACCCGTAACTGAGTAACGGGTGGCCGGCCCTCCGTCAGGATTGGGTGAACCACCGGACTCTCTTGAGGACTTTCCTTTGGCGAGGTCGCTTGAGCGAATGCATCGGCTGAGCGACTATACGGACCCGTGGTACTACTCATCAGTTACTCCACCTGGTGCGGAGATAGGTGGACGCTTTGACCTCACCGACCCGCACGGGACCTGCTACTGGGCAGACTCCCTCGGCGGAGCCATTGGAGAGAAGCTCCTACGCGTTCCCCTCAGAGCCATTCCCGAAACCAACCTGCACGGTTTGCACCATCATCAAGTTCGCCCGACGGCGCTAGGCAGGGTCGCGAATCTTGTGGCCGCAGCGGCCCGGCGCTTCGGCGTCAATCTTGAGATCTACGCGACTCTCGATTACCGACTCCCTCGGCTGTGGGCCGCAGCGTTTCATGAGTCCGGGTTTCGTGGCCTTCGGTACAAGTTGCGAAGTGATGCCGCAGCCCATCACCACGGACTCGCCCTTTTTGGTAATGCGGGCCTGGCATCACGAGCTCCAACAGGCTTCGGAGGAGCGATGCATACGGAACTTGACGTTGCCAGCGCGAAACGGGAACTTGCGCGGCGCGGAGTCACCGTCCTTCCCATTCCCCGAACCGTTCCCTTGGCATGACTTCGTCTCAAATACGGGACTCCTATTCATTAGGGATAATGAGCGCTGTCGAGTTCCCTCGATGCCGAGATTTCCCGGCGTGGGTTTGAGACTTCGTCTCAAGGGCATCTCGAGGAACGCATCGGACGCGACCACGTAAACAACCGAGCGTTCCCTTGCTAAACGTGGTGAGCGCCGACGGGCTCAAACTGTCGACCTGCTGATTAGAGATCAGCAGGTCGACCTCACCCATTTCGTTGCGTTTCCAGGGATACTCCACGATTGGAGCTAGGCAATCCCTCAAAAAAACCTCACTCGTGAGGGATTCTTTGAGGGAAAGAGCTTAGCCAGATCGTTGTCGTGTGGAGAAAGATCCAGTAATCACTTGGCCTCCAACTCGTGGGCGCTGAGGGACTCGAACCCCCGACCTGCTGAGTGTAAATCAGCTGCTCTAGCCAACTGAGCTAAGCGCCCGGAGAGATCAATCCTAGAGGCTTCCCGCCTGCTGCATGAACGTCAGCAGATCGCTCGTCGCGGCAAAAACGGGTCGGCGTCGTACGCGCTCGGTGGTAACAAGAGATTCGCCGTCGTACTCGGTGGCGACCGCGCCCGCTTCTTGGACGAGAAGAAGTCCGCCAAGGTAGTCCCACGGATTCAGCGTCGACTTATGGGCGACGCTAAAGACGTCTATCGAACCGTCCGCCACGAGACAGATTTCGAGGCTCGCCGCGCCAAGCGATCGATACTGCGCCCAGCCCAAGTGTCGTGCGGGTAGTCCCGAGAAGCTCACGATGGACTTGTTGAAGTCACGTTCACCACTAGAAGAAATCACGAGGCCGTCACGGTAAGCGCCACTCCCCTTCTCCGCTTCGTAGATCGTGCCGGTTGCCTGATTCATCACGAGCGCCGCCACCAGTTCGTTCTCTCGCAATACGGCGAGGCTCGTCGCGAAGAAGGGAACGCCGTGATCACAGTTGGTTGAGCCGTCGATCGGGTCGACGACGACGGTGAACTCGCCACTGCCCGACACGCCCGACTCTTCGCTGACCACTTGATATCCCGCACCGTGCAGCACGCGAAGTGCGACCTCGTCGGCGACGACGTCGAGGTGATACTGCGACGCGCGAAGTCCGGAGAACCCTTCGTGTCGACCGGACTTGACGACCTCACTAATCTCGTGCGCGCACGCACGAAGTGTCCCTAAAAGCGTCTCCGTCACGTAGTAACGGTAGTGGGGTTCACGGCTAACCTGAGTAGTAATGGCCGCCATTGACGTTGCTGGGTTCGTTGCGGACCTCAAGGACCACGCGGTAACCCACGGCTTTCACGTGCACGACGAGCGACACTTCGTCGAGACCTACTCGCTGCGCCAAGCGTGGGAGGTGGATCTTCACCCCGAAGACGGCTGCGGCGGACCCGTCGATCTCCACATTGAACTCGACGTCGATCCACGAACGTTGCTGGCCTTTGAAGACGCGGTGCTCGGACTTCCCGACGAGGTCGATCCGCCCGACGAGTTCCACTTCCCCCTCGTCCTGACCTGGAGCCTGCCGCCGATGCCCCACGGACCTGATCTACTGCGTCTCGCCATTGACTTGGCGCCCATCGGCGGCCTCGAGATGCCCCTCGAGGTCACCGCGACCGACGTCTTCGCCTCACCGACCGAGGGCAGCGAGCGACGCATCTCGATCGTGGCGCGCCGCGCCATCTCGCTGAGCCAAGTCGCCAAGGGCGAGGACCCACTGTGCGACATCTTTGAGCGCGGACGGAGCGTAAGTGATTTCTTGCTCCAGTCCGCTGACTCGTGGCTCGGCTAGTTCGACCCCTCGGCGTTCTCGCGACTCTCACGTTGGCGAGCGTGTTGTTCGCTTCGTGCGGTTCCGGGAGCGCGATCGCCGACGTTCGCCACAGTTGCGTGGACGTGAAACTCGCTCTCGCTCTCCAACTACGAAGTGAACAGCCCGGTCTCAGCGCGGCGCAACGTAACAAGCTTCAAGCCAAAGCGCTCAGTCGCCTGTTAAAGGCCACGCCCTCGGCCGCGGCGGCGACGTCGCAGGACGGTACGTGGAATCCACTCATGACGACGATTAATGAAGCGGAACGCGTCCCGATGGCTCACCTCGTGCCTTCACTGACGAGGCTCTGCAAAGTCGCCGACTCGAAAACGCCGTATCTCTAAGCGGGCGCGTTGAGGTGTTCGTAGAGCCACGCCAAGGAGTTCTCTTCGGGCATCGCGGTCTCCCAACCTTGCAGGAGGTCCTCGAGCGCCGCACGTGAGGGCACCTTGCCGATCACCACCACGGTCAACTCACTGACCGGTTCACTGGAGACCCGGAAGTCGCCGAACATGTCCTCGGTGACGTGCGCGTGCGGCTCGACCATGAGGTAGAGCTCACCCGTCGCTTCCACCCACGACAACTCGTACTCGTTGTCTTCCTTGTCGGTCCATTCACTACCGAACTCAATCTCGGCACTTTCGCGTCGGGCCTCGTTCTGTTCGTAAAAGGCTTCGATGTCCATCGGCTCAGCCTACGTCAGGGCTATGTGCGTTGCGCAGTGCGTGGCGACGTCCACCATGAGGTCATGAAAAGCGGAGTGAAGTGTGTTGAGAGACGAGCGGTGGTGCAGTGCGCGAGGGGCCGTCTACTGGGCCCCATGACAACCAAATTTGACCTCTTAGGAAACCTACGACTCGAGTGGCGGCGCGTCGGGCGAAGTCCCAGCGCCCGAGAGGCGACTCGACGGCTCGACAAGCGTCACCCAGACCTTCGCCTTGAAGACCAGGAAGATCTCGGCGACATCGTCGCACTGCTCGAATCAAGGAGCGGCCGCAACGTCCTCGCGCGGGCGCAGATCGTGCGTGCCCTCTTAGAAGAAGCCAGTGATCCCGACGTCCACCGCGCGCTGTTGCAGACCCTGTTACCCGGTGTCGTGAGTGTCTGTCGACAGTTGCGATTTGGCGAGGGCATCATCGACGAACCGAGCGAGACGCTCTCGATGGCCATCTCGCTGCTCAGTGAACTGCTCATCGACTGGGCGGGGCAGTCACGTCAGTACGCGGCGCCAGACTTACTCTCGGCCCTACGGGGCCGGCTGCGCCGATGGCTCCTCAAAGAGAAGGAGGCACTGAAGAGCGTCTCTCACTTTGACCAGGTAGATCGACCCGCGGAGGAGGCGTCGCCGCTCCTCACTCGACTCGAGAGCCTTCGCGGTGGCGAACACGATCGCCTCGTTCGACTCACCTACGCTCGCGTTTTCGAAGGACGCTCGTTCCGGGAACTCGCGGCCCACGACCACAGCGCGCCGGTTTCCCTGCAGAGCGAACTCCAGCACTTCGCCGTGCGTTTCTTGCTCTAAATATTTCACGAGGTTGCGAATGGGAAACGATTACTATCCATCACATCAATTACCCTGCGAGGACCACTATGAGACTATTTCGCTCCCTCAAGAGCACGCACTGGGTGATCTGGTCGAGTCCCCTGCTTCTCCTGGTCCTGGTCTTCACGTTGACCACGTCGTCGAGTTCGACGCCTCGGCGTCACGAGACGTCAGTGGACACGACGACGACGACGGGTCCAGTGACCAGCACGACGACGCCGGTCAAGGTGACGAGTACGACGTCACCACCGACCACGACGACGACGACGCCACCACCACCCGTATCCCACGTCGTGTACGCGCCGACGGTCCCCTCCGCGACGAACGTGCGTCACGAAAAGAACTCCTCGAGCGGGACCGCTTCGAACGTCAAGTCCGTCGCGAACGCACCCGCCGAGAGCGCGTCGAGCGGCGTACTCACGGGCCAGTTCACTCCGTCTTTCGCCGTCGCCGACGTCCCGCTCGTGGGTCCTGGCACCTGGAACGTCGCCACCAGCGCGCCGACCGCCTTGACGTTGCACTGCGAGAACCAGTCGGTCAGCGTGTCGACGCAGCTCGTGATCGGCGCGCACGAGCATTGCCAGTTGATCATCACCCCCGTTACTCGCGGATCCTCACTGACGTGGCAACTGACGCCCGTCGACTAAAGCGGCCGCTGGCGACGCGCGTTCACGCCGCGGCGTTAGTGGCGTACTTCGCGCTGCTGCCCTACGTCGTCGTCACCAAGTGGCAGCGCGCCGCCACGCAGGGTAACGGCGCGCTGATTCGCTCGCTCTTGATCATCCTGGCCTTCTTTTGGGTTGGTTTTCTCTTTCAGGTTGGACGAAACGTGTGGCGACTTCGCCGCGGTCGAAAAGTCAGCGGCGGCGGCAGTGCGTGGCTGGCTGGGCTCGTCGTGGCCCTGCTCGCCATCTTGGTACCCACGTCGCCCGTGACGATGAAACCACCGACGGCGCTGAGCGTCCCCTACCGTGACGTCGTCTCGACGCCGACCTCACCGCGCCACCACGTGCCAAGTCCGGTGGCGGGTCTGGGCAGCGTGCCCTTGGCACTCATGGCCAAACGGCGAAGTGACCTCCTTCGCCAGCAGTTAGACGACGCCGAGGACTTTGACGTTGAGGAGTCCATTGAACTCCTTCGCGCCAGAAATCCTGACCTCATCGCTCATCTCGCGCAGCTCGCCGGCGACGCTCTCGACGGCGTGCTCGAGGTGCGCGAGAGCCCAACGAGTACCACAACGAGCTCGCCCGTCGCGCCGATCGTCGCGTGCGCCCTGGGTCCACTGGCCAGCGGCTCGCTCGTGGGTTTCGCCCGCGAGGGCGGCCGACTTCCGATTCCCCCGTCGTGGAGCGGTGACGACGTCACGAAGAACGTGGTCGCCCTGCACGACGGCAAGGTGCTCTTCACGCGAAGCGAAGCAGAACTGCTGCGTTCGCTCGCGACGCGAACGCTGCGCCACAACGTGGTCGTGTACCTAGGCGCCGCGAACGATCTGGACGACGAACTTACGGCCTGCGCCATCACGCTGCAGCCCTACGTGGACCGAGAGCAGCCGTTCGATCGCTTCGCGCACGTGGCGCCCAGGGAGGCGCCGCGCTCGAGTGACCTACGCGTTGAACTCTTGCGCGCCGATCCCCAGGTGATTGGTCTCGTCGAGCCCTTCGCCCCTACCCTTCGACGACGTTGCGTCGAGA
>CABEBJ010000255.1_pt1 | contig 11862 bp, 10 predicted proteins | sample 3132571 | NCBI WGS metagenome assembly CABEBJ01 (sample SAMEA5534345, study PRJEB31848) | metagenome | biome: tundra; feature: field; material: soil | place: USA | collected 2013-05 | depth 0.45 m
GTAATCACGTCGGCGCCCGCGGCGAACGCCGTCGCGATCGGCGAACAGCCCGTCGCTTGAGCACCGAAAAGTACAGGCGCGGGGCCGTCGACGAGACCGAGTTCGATGAACTCCTTGAAACCCTTGGCGACTTTGGTGAGTTGACTGCCCGACGCGACCGGCACGACGACTTGAGCGGGCGTGCGCCAGTCGAGCTGTTCGCAGATCTCAAAGGAGAGCGTCTTCGAACCCTCGGCGTAGTAGGGGCGAAGGTTGATGTTGGCAAAGGCCCAGTCGGGGTGTTCGGCCACGAGTTCCACGCAGAGTCGATTCACGTCGTCGTAACTTCCTTCAACCCCGAGCACCGTGCCGCCGAAGATCGCGGTCATGGCGATCTTGGACTTCTCGAGGTCGGCGGGAATGATGGTGACGCTCGGCCAACCAATGAAGGCGGCGTGCGCCGCCACCGACGTGGCGAGATTGCCCGTCGAGGCGCACGCCGCGGTCGTAAAGCCGAGACGCCGGGCACTCGAGAGCGCCACCGAGACCACGCGGTCCTTAAAGGAACCCGTGGGGTTTCGCGTGTCGTCCTTCAGCCAGAGCTCTCGTACGCCCAGCACCTCGGCGAGACGGGTGGCCCGACGTAGCGGTGTCCACCCGGCGCCGAGATCGACCGGCCCCTCGCCCGGGTCGGGCAACAGGGCGCCGTAACGCCACATCGAGAGCGGACCCTCTTGGATTAACTGGCGCGTGACGACGTTGCGGGCGGCTTCGAGGTCGTAGTTGACCTCGAGGGGACCAAAGCAGTGCTCGCAGGCGTAGTGTGCCTCGCCTGGGTAGGTAGTACCACACTCTCGACATATAAGACCGGTAGCGAAACTCATGACTCCCTTTTCATCGTTCGGCCTTTGGCACCTGGTGTGAAGGGACAATCCCGGGTCTCACACTGGTTGTCGCGACTTCTGCGGGGCCGTCCCTCAGTCGCTCTGGATGATGAGTCAATTCTTACCGAGCGCAATCAGTTTGTCAAGTGCGCGCCACGTGACACGTAGCCTCAACGGAATGGTGAATTCAAAAGTGCCCTGGACCCTCGCGAGCGAGGCCTTCACGCTCGAGCGCGTCGCCGCACTGAAGGGCGACACCACCGTCGCGGTCATCATCCCCGCGAAGAACGAAGCGGCCACCATCGGTTCGGTCCTCGACTCGGTACTGGTCCACGACCAGCTCATTGACGAACTCATTGTCGTCAGCGATCACTCGGGTGACGACACCGCCACCGTCGCTGATCATCACGGCGCGCGCGTGGTGCGACTCGAAAGAAGTACCGGCAAAGGCGCCGCGATGAGCGCCGGCGTCGCGTCGAGCACGTCAACGATTCTCGCCTTCCTCGACGCCGACATCTTGAACACGACGCCCGACTACGTGGCGCGCCTTATCCAGCCCCTGTTGGAACGCCGGGCCACGCAACTGGTAAAGGGTTTCTACGAGCGTCCCCTGCACAACATGCCCACCGGCGGCGGACGAGTCAACGAACTTACGGCGCGACCCATACTTTCACTGCTCTTTCCCGGTCTCGGCGAGATTCGCCAACCCCTCGCCGGTGAGACGGCCGTACGACGAAGCGCGCTCGAATCGATCACGCTTGAGCCGGATTACGGCGTGGAGATCGCCCTACTGATTGACGTCGCGCAACGGTTTGGCGTGCACGCACTCGCCCAGGTTGACCTCGGTATTCGTCGCCATCGCAACCGTCCGCTCGAAGACCTACGACCAATGGCCGTGGAAGTGCTGCACGCGGCGCTCGAGCGCTACAAGGTTGACGTGCCGAACGAAGGTTCGGAACTACTTGATGCCCGAGTTGGGACCGAGGATGACGATAACGCCGTCACCCGGCGCGCCCGCGATTGGTCGTAGACCACCCAAGGGATGCACGACCGACGCGCTAACACCGACGGTGGTCGCGATTTCGAGAGCGGCGGCGCGTTCACCGGGGTTGTAGTAGATGATCGTCGCTTTGACGTGTGGGCCGTTAACGGGCGGCAACGTGTCCCAGTCTTGCGTCATCAGTTTCTGTGTGAAGTGTCCGGCGAGTGACCCGATGGTCGTGCCGTTGGCCACCTGCACGCGAACTCTGGACTTGATGATGCGGGTCGGGGCGGTGGTGCTCGTACTCGATGTCGAGGTTGTTGTCGTCGTCGGCGTAGATGATGACGGGACCGCCGCGCGAACCATGAGGAACGTGGCGCCAATGAACAGCACGACGATGATAATGACGACGCCGAGCGAAGGTTGGAAGTGCGACCCTGACGCGTGGCCGTCCCGCGGTGATGAAGATGCGTCGCTCATTTCACCAACACTAGAGCGATTAGACGCAATTTACTAAACTAAGTAGTTCCAAGCCGGTGTGGCGCAGTCTGGTAGCGCAGGCGATTTGTAATCGTCAGGTCGTGGGTTCGAATCCCTCCACCGGCTCCAACGCGAACGGACGTTTTTTCCCAGTGGCCGAGAGACTCAGGACACGAACACCTCGACTCGCGAGTACTGCGGCGCGGTCTTGCCCGCGACGGCGCCTTCACCGGCGGCCGAGATCACGACACCCTTCACTTTCATGGCGTTGAGCTCGCTTCGCAAGTAGTTGGCCACGTTCGAAGCTCGCTCCCGGCTGAGTGATCTGTCGAGTGAGGCGACGCCGGTTTCCGCGGTGTAGCCGTACAAAGTGACTTTCGCGTACTTCTTTGACTTGATGGTTGTGGCCAGATGCCGCACCTGAGCTTTGAGATCGGACGTCAGCGTCGCCGACTTCTTGGAGAAGGGTCCTACCGCGCCGAGGAGCACCGCCGACGGCGTCTTCTTCCACTGTGCGTAGAGCGTCAACGACGTCGACAACGTCACGCTTTGTCCGAGCGCGTAGGAAGTACCGCTTCCATTTGTGGCCGTGTTCCACGACGTCAGCGTGTAACCAGACTTCAACAGACTTGACGAGCCCGGCAGCGTCACCGTTGACCCAGAAACGCCACTCAACGTTGCGGCAGACCCGCTTCCACCGTTGACCCCGAAAACTATCTGGACTGTTGAAGTCAGACCCCACTGCGCGTAGAGCGTCACTGACTGGGTAGGCGCGAAGGTGGCGCCCGCGACGCCAATCAATGAACCGCCCGACGGTGCGGTGAACCAACCATCGAAATTTTCACCCACGTAGGTGGGGGTCGGTAGTGAGATGGGCGTACTTCCGACGATGAAGTTCAGCGCCGCCGGGTTAACTGCTCCTCCGTCTGGCGCAAAGGTCACGACGAACTGAAGCGGTGTCCACTGCGCGTAGAAAGTCTCATTCGCGTTCAGCACGATTGACGAACCAGCCGCGTATGAGGTGCCGCTTCCGTTTGCGGCGGTATTCCAGCCCGCGAAGGCGTAGCCAACGTAGGACATCGCTGAACCCGAAGGGAGCAACACAGTGGAGCCAGCGGGATCGCTGATCGATGAAATTGAACCAAATCCCCCGTTGCTGACGAAGTTGGCCGTGAATGTCGCCGTTGCCGTCCACTGGGCGTAGAGCGCTAGGTCCGATGAGAAGGAATAACTTTCTCCGTTGCTAAACGAAGTCCCGGTGCCATTAGCCGATGTATTCCAACCGGTAAACGAGTGACCAGAATCCGAGAAAGCCGGGCTGAGATTTGAAAAGAGTGTCAAGTCTTGGGCTGATGTTCCCAATTGATAGGTGCTGACCGAGTCCGTGCCGCTGCCGTTCTCGTAGAAGGTGACTGTGTATGTCGTAGGTGGACCTGCAAAGGCTGGCACGCTAAATGAAAGCGTGAAGAGACAAACGAAGACCAGTATCAAGTGGCGCAAAATCAACTTAACTTTTGAGAGACTTTGCGAACTCATGATTCCACCCCTAAAAGCGAATCAAGGCAATTTGTGTAATGGACGCGATACATGAGGGAGTTCCATTTCTGGATATCGATGCGCTTGGGCATCAAACGCACGTAAAACCACATCAACTCCGACAGCGCCGGTCGCACCTCGGAGTTAAAACAATCGAACGCAGCCACGTTGTGAAACTACCGCAACGTCACCGCGGTCACTTTAGAACTCCAATGAAAGCAGCAAAGGGGTTAACGTCGCCGCATCTAACATCGAACAGCTACGAAGTGGCGCGACGTTGACGAGCAACCTCAAAGGCCGCCACGGAAACGGCGACGCCCGCGTTCAACGAGCTGATCCGACCTAGCTGTGGTATCGACACAACGGTCGCGCAACGTTTACGCGTCAACGAAGAAAGTCCCTTTTCTTCGCCGCCCACCACGATCGCGACTGGTCCCGATCCGAGGTCGAGGTCGTAGATCGAATCCTGGGACTCGCCCGCGAGCCCCACGGTGAGAACGCCCGCACGATTGAGTTCATCGATCGCCGTAGGGATGCCGCCCACGTCACTGAACGTCAAATACTCGATGGCGCCCACGGCGGTCTTGGTGACTGTTGGTGATATGCGAGCCGATCGGTGCCGGGGAACGACCACGCCGGTCACGCCCGCGCCGTCGGCGCTTCGCAACATCGCGCCGAGGTTCCGAGGATCCGTCACCCCGTCACAGACCAGTAAAAATGGTTTTTTCACGCCAAGAAGATCGTCCAGCGTGACCGTGTCGAGAGGTTGGGCGAGGGCCATCACGCCCTGGTGCCCCTCGGTCTTGGCCTCGCGGTCAAGTCGAGCCATCGAGATCAGGTGCACGGGCACCCGTTGGCGCTGCGCCTCAAACTCAATGGCGTCGAGCAGGTCCGACGCGTCTTGGTCTTCGGCCATGAAGATCTTTTTTACCGGGCGCCGCTTCGCGCGCAAGAGTTCGAGCACGGCGTGACGTCCTTCGACCTGATCGCCCCCGAGTCCTTCACGATCGCGCGGGGGCGTCCGGCGCGGGGCGCTCGACGGCGCGCCGTAGCGAGTGTTCGCGCGCGAAGATCGCGCCGGAGCGCCGCGCTTGGGCGCGGGTCGCGGGCTCACGCCGGCTCATCTAAGAGAACAACGGCGCTCGCGCCGATGCCTTCGGCGCGACCCAACGCGCCCAGACCTTCGGCGGTCGTGGCCTTGACCGACACCGTCGCGCCCACGACACCCGAAAGGGCCTGCGACATGGCGGGCATGTAGCTCGCGAGCCGGGGACGTTCGGCGATGATCGTGACGTCGGCCGACGCGACGCTAAAGCCTTGGGCGCGCACCAGCGCGACCGTTGCTTCCAGCAGCTGACGCGACGACGCGTCGCGAAACGCGGGATCGGTGTCGGGAAAGTAGCGACCCATATCACCGAGGTTCGCCGCGCCGAGCAGCGCGTCGCACAGGGCGTGGGTCGCGACGTCGGCGTCGGAGTGCCCTTCGAGACCGGGCGCGTCGGGCACGTGCACCAACCCGAGCCACAGTTCGCGCTCGTGGGACTCGCTCACTCGATGAAGGTCGATCCCCTGGCCGATTCTCACGAGTGACTCCTCTCGAGAACGCTGAGCAGTTCGATATCACTGAGGTGCGTGATCTTGAAGTTGTGCGGCTCACCGGCGACCACGACCACGCGAGCCCCAATTGCTTCCACGAGTGCGGCGTCGTCGCTCGCTTCATTTCCGCTCGCGTGCGCGCGTTCGAGCACGTCGCGACGAAAGGCCTGGGGCGTTTGGACGGTGACCAACTCGTCGCGCGCCAAGGTGGTCGCCACGACCATGTCGTCGCCGTCGACGCGAATCTGCTTGACCGTGTCGGTGAGCGCGAGCCCGGGAATGGCCGCGTCGGCGCCGTTGAGAACGGCGGCGACGACCAGGCGAAAGAGGGCCGCACTGGCCAGCGGTCGCGCCGCGTCGTGCACGACCACCACGTCCGCGTCGAGACAGTGCGCGAGTCCCGCGCGAACCGACGCCGCGCGCGATGATCCGCCGGACACCACGAGGTCAGCGCCTTCGCCGTCACCCTTGTAGTTGTCGGGCACGACCAAGACGACGTGCGTGGCGACCGTTCTGGTGGCGCGGACACTACGAGCCGCCACGGTCTCGCCCTCGAAGAGGGAGAACTGCTTGGGACCACCAAAGCGGGTGCCTTGGCCCGCGGCCACGACGACGGCCGCGATCGTCATGCCTAGGGAAGGACCGAGGCGAGCTTTTCTTCAGCCGCTTCCGTGTCCACGTTGAGAGCGAAGGTCAACTCCGAGACGAGAATCTGACGGGCGCGCGTGAGCATGCGCTTCTCGCCCGCACTGAGACCCTTGTCCTTGTCACGAATCGACAGGTTTCGCACCACCTCGGCGACCTGGTAGATGTCACCGGAACGGAGCTTTTCGGAGTGGTTCTTGAAGCGACGCGACCAGTTCGTGGGCATGCGCGCTTCCTTCTTGCGAAGTACGGCAAAGACCTCTTCGACCTCTTCGTCGTTGATGACGTCACGGAGCCCGACCGACTCGGCGTTCGCCACCGGCACCATCAAGACCAGGTCGGTGTAGGCGACTTTGAGCTTCAGGTAGTCCTGCTTTACGTCAAAAGCCGTCATTTTCTCGATTTTTTCCACCGTGCAGGCACCGTGGTGGGGGTAGACGAGACGATCGCCCTTTTTGTACTTACGCGCGGTCATTACTTGAGACTCTCCTCAGAGGGGGAAACGCCCACGAAAAGGGCGCTTGGGGGATTAACTATTTTACCAGACTTTGGTCAATCCGTGACGGGTTGGTGACTCGTCCCTTGGACGAAATTAGTGATCGAGGACCGAGCCGAGCCACGGGACCAGTCGACGAGCGGCCTTAAGAACGTCACTCTCGCTCGAATACTCGTGAGCGGAGAAGTAACTGACCGGCGTCCACACGCCCACGTCCTCGCGATCCCGGCGGAACTCCTCGAAGCCGAAAGTGCCGTTGGGTCGAGCGAAGACGTCAACGCAACGACTCGCGTCGAACGTCTGGTGGCTGCTCAGCACGGACCAGGACCGATCGAGCCGTGACGACATGACCCAGAACTTACTTACTCTGACCCACAAGCGACCGGCTGCGCGGCGTTGATGGCCTCTGCCAGTGAGTGACATCGAATCACTCTGACGCCCGACACCTCTTCCAGCTCGCCCTCGCCCGGGACGATGACCACCTGGGCGCCCAGGCGCGTGGCCTCACGGACCCGTCGCGTCAGGCCCGAGACGGCGCGAAGTTCGCCGGCGAGACCCACTTCGCCAAGGGCCACCAACGTGGGCGGTACCGCGAAGCCCGTGACCGTCGAAGCCACCGCGAGCGCGAGCGCCACGTCGACGCCGGGCTCGTTCGCCGAGAGACCGCCCGCCGTCGCGGCAAAGACGTCGAGGGCACTGGTATCCACGGCGCAACGCGACTCGAGAACGGCCAGCAGGAGCGAGAGTCGCTGCGAGGAGACTTGGTACGCGACGCGTCGAGTCGATCCCGAGGCGTGCGCCACGAGCGCTTGGATCTCCACGAGAAAGGACCGCGAACCGTCGTTGGTGACCGTGAGCACGACGCCGGGCACGTCGAGCTGGGGTCCGCGAAGGGACCGCGAGGCGTCGAAGAGTTCACGAAGTCCCTCGCCCACCATCTCGAAGAGTCCGACCTCGCCGGTGGGTCCAAAGCGGTGCTTTTGCGCGCGAAGAAGCCGCAGCGTGCCGTGGCGATCGCCCTCGATGCGAACCACGGTGTCGACGAGGTGTTCGAGGGCACGAGGCCCGGCGAGTTCGCCGTCCTTGGTGACGTGACCAATGAGTAACAGCGCGGTGCCGGTGGCCTTGGCCACCGAGCAGAGTCGTTCGGCGGCGTTTCGAATCTGAGGGACGGAGCCGACGGCGCTCGTGAGCGACTCGTCGCTCATCGCCGAGATCGAGTCCACCACGCAGAGTGTGCGACGGCGCTCCCGGAGCAGCGCCTCGGCACTCTGCACGTTCGTCGTGGTGGTCACGTTGAGCCCGCGGGGCACGTCACCGAAGCGGCGCGCGCGACGAGCTACTTGGCTCGCGGACTCTTCCGACGCGACTAGCAATACCTCAGCGCCGTCGAGCGCTAAGGCGCGCAGCGTCATCAGCGCGAGCGTCGACTTGCCCACGCCCGGTTCACCGTAGAGCAGCGTCGTCGAACCCGCGACGAAACCACCACCCAACACGCGATCGAGTTCGCCCACGCCCGACGATGTCAGCGAAGAACCCTCGTCACCAACGTCGCACAGCGACGTCGTGGCGACTCGTTCGCCCCTCGGGGCGTTCGTCGCCCTTACTTCGTCGATCGAGTTCCACTCTTCGCACGTTGCGCAGCGCCCCTGCCAGCGAGGCGTGTTCGTACCGCAGAGTCGACAGACGTAGAGCGCGTGGGTCTTCACCCTCGCGACGTTAGGGAGTGGTTGTGACGTCTAGGCGTTCAGCGTGGGCTCTTCGAAGTCCACGGAAGGCGGCAGACCTTCCACGCCTTCGAAGGTGAGGAACAGTCCGTCGTCACCTTCGGCGGCGTCGATCACGATGGTCTGACCGGCGTGGAACTCCTTGAAGAGAATCTTCTCGCTCAGCACGTCCTCGACGTACTGCTGGACCGCTCGACGAAGCGGTCGCGCGCCCAATTCGGGGTCGTAGCCCTTCTCGGCCAAGAACTCTTGGGCCTTAGCGGAGAGTTCGAGACCGAGACCCTGCAGCGACAACTGGTCACGCAGGCGCGTGATGAACATATCGGCGATGATCATCACTTCTTCCTTGGTGAGTTCGTGGAAGACGATCGTGTCGTCGATACGGTTCAAGAACTCGGGGCGAAAGTGCGCCTTCAGGGCCTGATTGACCTTCTCCTTCATGCGCTCGTACGTGATCGAGTCCGACCCCTTGCCAAAGCCAATCGCGGCCTTACGAAGGTCCGAGGTTCCGAGGTTCGAGGTCATGATGAGAATCGTGTTCTTAAAGTCGACGGCGCGACCTTGGGAGTCAGTGAGACGACCGTCCTCGAGGATCTGCAACAGGATGTTGAAGACGTCGGGGTGCGCCTTTTCCACTTCGTCGAACAACACCACGGAGAAGGGCTTGCGACGAACGGCTTCGGTCAGTTGACCGCCTTCGTCGTAGCCCACGTAGCCCGGAGGTGAACCCACGAGACGTGAGACGGAGTGCTTTTCCATGTACTCGGACATGTCGAGTTGAATCAACGCGTCGGCGTCGTCGAAGAGGAACTCCGCCAAGGTCTTGGCGAGTTCGGTCTTGCCCACGCCCGTTGGGCCGAGGAAGATGAACGAACCGCCGGGACGCTTGGGGTCCTTCAGGCCGGCGCGCGTGCGGCGAATGGCGCGACTCAGTGAGTTCACGGCCTCTTCTTGACCAATGACGCGCTTGTGGAGTTCTTCTTCCATGCGCAACAACTTCGACGTCTCCTCTTCCGTCAGACGGTAGACCGGGATGCCCGTCCACACCGCCAACACTTCAGCGATCGTCTCTTCGTCCACGAGGTCAAAAGTCTCGCCACCCGAAGCCATGGTGGTCGCGTCGAGCGCGTCCTTCTTAGCCACGAGCTCGCGTTCTTGCTCTTCTAGGGCCTTGGCCTGTTCGAGGGCGCCGGAGTCCATGGCGGACTCCTTGTCCTTACGAAGTCGCGCAATGTCCTCGTCGAACTTCTTCGCTCGGGTCGGGGTGTCCATGCGTCGAATGCGCAGACGACTGCCAGCCTCGTCGATGAGGTCGATGGCCTTGTCGGGCAAGAACCGGTCCGAAATGTAGCGGTCGGACATGTTCGCGGCCGCGATCAAGGCCTGGTCGGTGATCTTGACGGAGTGGAACTCCTCGTAGACCTCGCGCAGTCCCTTCAAGATTTCAATCGTCATCGCCACGGAAGGTTGTTCGACCTTCACGGGCTGGAAACGACGCTCGAGCGCGGCGTCTTTTTCAATGTGCTTGCGGTACTCGTCAATCGTGGTCGCGCCGACGGTCTGTAGTTCACCTCTCGCCAACATGGGCTTGAGGATCGAGGCCGCGTCGATGGCGCCCTCGGCGGCGCCGGCCCCGACGAGCGTGTGGATCTCGTCGATGAAGAGAATGATGTCCCCGCGGGTGCGGATCTCTTTCAGCACCTTCTTCAAACGCTCTTCGAAGTCACCGCGGTACCGCGAACCGGCGACCAGTGCACCCAAGTCCAACGTGTAGAGCTGCTTATCGGCCAGCGTGACGGGCACCTGATTGGCCACGATGCGCTGGGCCAGTCCTTCGACGATGGCGGTCTTACCGACGCCGGGCTCGCCGATCAAGACGGGGTTGTTCTTGGTGCGACGTGACAGGATCTGCATCACGCGCTCGACTTCCTTTTCTCGACCCACGAGCGGGTCGAGCTTGCCCTCGCGGGCGAACTGGGTGAGGTTGCGACCGAACTGGTCGAGAACGGCGGATCCACCGGCCGCCTCGGGGTCGCTCTTGGACGAGCCGACCGTGCTCGAAGCCCCGGTCTCCTTGCCCGCTTGACCCGACATCATTTGAATGACTTGGGTCCGTACGCGCGCCATGTCGGCGCCCAGATCGTTCAGGACCTGCGCCGCGACGCCCTCGCCCTCTCTAACGAGGCCGAGGAGCATGTGTTCGGTACCGATGTAGGAGTGGCCGAGCTGCAGGGCCTCTCGAAGCGACAGCTCGAGGACCTTCTTCGCGCGCGGGGTGAAGGGCGGTGAGCCGGGTGAGGGGTTGGTGTTGGCCCCAATGGCCTCTTCCACCTTCTCGCGCACGACGTCAAAGGTGACCCCCAGGGCGTCGAGGGCCTTGGCCGCGACGCCTTCACCCTCTCGAATCAGGCCCAGCAGGATGTGCTCGGTGCCAATAAACGCGTGGTTAAGGTCGCGTGCCTCTTCCTGGGCGAGTACGAGGACTCGCCGAGCCCGGTCTGTAAATCGTTCAAACAATGGTCGTCCTTTATTTCTACTGTTAAAAAGTGTAATGGCCAAGTGGCCGCAATATGTCGAGCCCCCGGACCACCAAGAACGCTCCTCTAAGGTAGTGGGGTGAATCCCCACGAACGGCTTGGGCTTACGTCAGTGGAAGGCGACCTAGTCGTACTTGAGGCACTCCTTGGCGAATCGGTCATCTTTGGCGACGCCTACCTCGATTCGGTCACCACGCACCTCATTCACGCCGGCGGCAAGCGACTTCGCCCCCTCCTGGCCGTCGCTTCAGCCACGAGTGGCGAGCGGCCCGCCACGAGGGAGGACCTTCTGGGCGGCGTGTCGCTCGAACTGATGCACCTCGCCTCGCTCTATCACGACGACGTCATGGACGAAGCAGATATCCGACGAAATGTCGACAGTGTGAACGCCCGTTACGGCAATCTCATCGCCATCGTCGCCGGTGACTACCTGATGGCCCGATCGGCCGGCATCGCCGCCGATCTCGGCGCGTCGTCCGCCAGTCTCATGGCGCACACGCTCGCGTGGTTGACGCGAGGTCAGGTCTCCGAGGTACGAACCTCCTACTCGCTCCAGCGCACTGAGACCGACTACTTCGAGGCGATCGAAGGCAAGACCGCCGCGTTGATGTCGGCGAGCTGTCGCATGGGGGCCATGACCGCGCACCACTCGTCCGAGGTGACCGAAGCCCTCACCGAGTTCGGGCGCTGCTTTGGGATGATCTACCAACTTCGCGACGACATCTTGGACTTAACGGCCACCAAGAACCAACTCGGCAAGCCCGCGGGCCAAGACCTCGCCGAAGGGATCTACAACCTACCGACGCTCTACGCGATCAACGATCGAAGAATGGGTGACGAGTTGCGCCAACTACTCGGCCGACCCCTCGTCGAGGACGACCGCGAGCGCGCTCGAAAAATCGTCGTCGCGACCGACGGCATCGAGCGGACGATCGTCGCGGCCACGCGCTACCTCGACCTCGCCCACGAGGCGCTCTCGGTCGTGCCGAGCGCGGGGCTT
>CABEBJ010000274.1_pt1 | contig 11228 bp, 8 predicted proteins | sample 3132571 | NCBI WGS metagenome assembly CABEBJ01 (sample SAMEA5534345, study PRJEB31848) | metagenome | biome: tundra; feature: field; material: soil | place: USA | collected 2013-05 | depth 0.45 m
GAGAGGCGCCCCACCGTGTTTCGAAACTGCCGCGTACATTGACCATGTATACTCCCGGCGCACAGAAATGTCAAAGCCACTTTGACAGGATGAGCTGCACCGAGAGCTCTCTCGGGGGACGACGAGACGTTTTCAACGTTTCTTCTTCTCGATCCGATACGCTTCGAGGGCCGGCAATAAGACGGTGCCCACTAGTTAGTTCCACCTGAAAAAGTAAGCCGTAGGTCCTCGTGAATCCTGCCTGGATCGATGAAGATGGCCCCGACCCGGCACGAACTCCATTCGGCAACAAGAATCCTGGAGGTAGACGATGAGACAAGTCGCACAGAATTACAAGTCGGGCGAACTCGCCGTACTGGACGTCCCTCCGCCGACGTGCCACGCAGGCGGCGTCGTCGTCCGCTCCCTCTATTCGCTCATCTCTACCGGTACAGAGGTCATGAAGGTGAAGGAGGCACGGCTCTCCCTCGTCGGTAAGGCGCGAGCCCGCCCCGAACAGGTGCACCAGGCACTGGACGCGGTCTTTCAGCAGGGGCCAAAAGCCGCCTACAGCAAGATTATGAGTCGGCTCGACTCCTACACTCCGCTTGGTTACTCGTTGTGCGGCATCGTGACCGAGGTTGGCGTTGGAGCCGATGAGTTCCACGTCGGCCAGATCGTTGCGTGCGCGGGGAACGAGCATGCGTTGCACTCCGAAATGAACTGGGTTCCGACAAACCTTTGCGTTCCTGTTCCTGACGGCGTTTCGCCGCAACACGCCGCGTTTGCCACCGTGGGCGCCATCGCCCTACACGGGGTGCGGCGAAGCGATGCCAAGCTCGGCGAGACGGCCTGTGTCGTCGGCCTCGGGCTCGTGGGCCAGCTTGTGGTACAGCTCCTCGTCGCCTCGGGCGTGATCGTTGTCGGACTCGATCCAATTGAGAGCCGTTGCGTATTGGCCGAGAATTCGGGTGCTCTTGCCTGCGCGGCTCCCAGTGCCGATGGGCTGGATCGGATCGAGCGGTCTCTGTTGCAAGCAAGTGGAGGCCTCGGCGCGGACTGCATTCTCCTCGTCGCCGGGGGAGAGTCGAACGAGCCGGTCGAGGCTGCTGCCCGTCTCGCCCGGGACCGCGCTCGTGTGGTTGACATCGGCAAATGTCGACTTGACCTCCCTTGGAATGACTACTACGACAAGGAGCTGGAGGTTCTTTTCTCACGTTCTTACGGCCCCGGGCGCTACGACCCTCAGTACGAACTCGACGGCATCGACTATCCGGCCGGGTATGTTCGGTGGACGGAGCGACGAAACCTCACCTGCTTCTTGGATCTCGTGGCGAGGGATTCGCTCAATATCGAGTCCCTCGTCTCACAGGTCTTCCCGCTTGAGCGCGCTGTCGAGGTTTACGACGGTCTCAGCTCGGGCGATCTAACCGGCGTCGGCTTCCTCTTTGAGTATCCTCCCCTAGACGAGTCCTCGGCGGTTGTTGCAGAGCCGGCGGTTATCTCGGCGGCACCCCTGCCGCAGCCGGGAGATATCGTGACCGCACAGTCGATCGGGGGCGCTCGCGCTCGCGCGGGCACCCGTCGGCTTCGCCTCGGCTTCATCGGTGCCGGGAACTACGCGTCGTCCGTGCTCCTCCCGATCCTGGCGGAGAACGATGACGTTGAACTCCGACACGTCGCAACGACGCGGTCGCTCTCCGCTCTCAATGTCCAGAAGCGGTTCGGCTTCACGACAATGAGCACGGACGCGGATACCGTGCTCGATGACGATGACATCGATGCGGTGTTCGTCGTGACCCGTCACCGGACGCACGCAGCGCTGACATGTCGGGCACTCGAGACCGGCAAAGCCGTCTTCGTCGAGAAGCCACTCGCCCTCTCGAACGACGAACTCGCCGAGGTGCTCGGTACCATCGCGCGCACCGGCAATGACCGCCTGATGGTTGGCTTCAATCGCAGATTTGCACCCCTCCTAGTCGAGATGAGGGCGAGGTTCGGTCGATTCTCTGGCGGTGCCGTCGCTCGCTACTCCGTCAACGCAGGTCCACTGAGCCACAACAGCTGGTATGCAGATGCCAGCGAGGGCTCCAGATTCGTCGGAGAAGGAGGTCATTTTATCGACACGCTGAGCTGGTGGTTGGATGCCCGTCCGACTGTGGTTCACACGATGGGGGCAAAGGACTCAAGCGAACTCATCGTCACCCTGCGATTCGACGAGGGTTCGGTCGCGACCGTCTCGTACGTGACGAATGGAAGTACCCGTTATCCCAAAGAGATATTCGAGGTGAGCGTCGACGGAAGGACTGCACGGCTCGACAACTTCCGGCGAGCAACCGTCTACAGCGGCCGCACGAGACACGCAGCGAGAAGCTTCCGCGCTGTCGATAAAGGCCAACGTGGTGAGCTCGAGGCCTTCCTGAACTCTTTGCGAAAAGGCATCCGGATGCCTATCGAACTCTCGTCGCTCGCGGCTACGACGCGTGCCACGCTCGCGGTCGGTGCAAGTTTGACATCTGGCCTTGCCGAGGTGCTGTGAGTCGAAGACACATTGAGTGGTGACGACCATCTCGGACCCCTCCGCCACCTCCATGGCCGTGCTAGGACTTGTACCATCAAAAAGGAGCGCTGCGATCCGCGTGATTTGCCGCGCGTATTGCACACGCGGGTGCTCGACACCTCAACCAAATACATCTCAAGATCGAATGACCTGTTGAAGCGGATCCAATGGTACTTCGCACGTGGCAGGGCCATGTCTGTTCGGGAAGTCGTTCACAGGCTTCGCGAATTGGCTGTCAAGCAACTGTCTCGATTTCTCGCACCCAAAGTCGACGCGGGCGTGCTTAGTTGGACAGGGAACTCGAAACCGCTGGGTGATCTGATGGTGACCTCGTGGAGCGACGATTCAGAGTTGCGAGCAAATTGGCGGCGCGAGAGCAACATGGCGATGCGGAATGGTCCTTTGATATTCGGAACTCGTTGGCCTCTTTCGGATGGCATCCCTCAGTGGCAGGCAGCGCTCCCGGGAGAATCCTCTTGGCCCCTCAAGTACTGCTTTGACGTAAACTATCGTTCGCCGGAAGTAAACGGTGAAGTTCGACTGGCATGGGAACTCAATCGGTTGTTTTGGCTCATTCCGATGGCGGCGACGGCTGCACTTGAAAACGATGGGGTCTTGGCCGATTGGTGTAGTTCGAACATTGCGAGTTGGGATGAGTCAAATCCCCCGTTTCTGGGAATCGGTTGGGCATCCGGAATTGAATGTGCCATGCAAATCTTTGCGCTTGCGACCATCGAGGATCTTCTGTCACGGGTGGCTCCGGATCAAACGAGACAAGCAGGGATTTCGGCGTGCATTTCTCTTCGCGCTAAGTGGATCCGCCGATTTCCTTCTCGGTATTCATCAGCGAACAACCACTCTCTTGCCGAGCTCGCCGGTCGGCTCGTTGCCGCACTCGTGGTCGCAGAGGAAGACGGCAATGAGGATCCCGGAAAGTTGCTCCTGGCATTCCAGAATGAATACCACATTCAGCACTGCATGGACGGTATGAACCGCGAGCACGCACCTCACTATGGACTGTTCGTCCTCGAGGTGGCCGCTTTGTGCACAGAAGTGTGTCGTCACGCAGGACTTGAAGTTGAGGAATCCTGGCGAAAGTCTATGCAGGATTCAGCCCTAATTCTCAATTTGCTACAAGATGACGGAGGAAAGTTACTTTGTTTTGGTGACAACGACGGCTCTGGCCTCTTATCGAGCTGCATGGCTCACAATCAACAAGTTGACTGGGTTATCGATCTGACCGGAATATCACTGGACGCCAAAACAAATCTAAACAGCGTCGAAGCACTGGGAGAGAACTGGTACACGGTGTGTCGGTCCGACGATGCCTGGGGCCGCTCGATGTGGACTATCGATCATGCACCCCTCGGCTATGGATCACTTGCCGCTCACGGACACGCAGACACACTTTCTGTTTGGCTAAGCGTTGATGATCGGCCAGTCTTCGTCGAGTCGGGGACCTTCATCTACCACTCCGACGATGCGTGGCGGAACATCTTTCGCTCGACCGCTGTTCATAACACCATCACGATTGAGAAGAGGAGCTCAAGCGAGATGAACGGAGCATTCAACTGGTGGCGTAACAAGCGGGCAGAAGGCCGGCTCCGCTCGATTGATAGGGGTGAAGACTGGGTCGTCGAGGCTGAACATGACGGCTATTTGAGAGATTTCGGTGCTCGCCATATCAGAATGATAAGACGTTCTGGAAATGGACACTTCGTAATAGAGGATCGCCTTGAAAGTGCTGACTTGCTTGACATGCAATTTTCACTCATGCTGGCTCCTGACATTGAGTCCATTCCACGTAAGGATGGCTGGTTCTTAAATCGAGATGGTCAACCACTTGGCAGTATTCGGTTCTTCGGTGACTTTGTTCACACCTCCGTACGGGGAGACTCAGAAACAGGCCAAGGTTGGTTTTCTGATATCTTCATGTCAAAGGCGCCCACGACCCAGCTACTCATCAATGGCAAGTTAGGAAATTCCCGTGTGCTCAAGGTCGAGATAAGCGCAGAAGCCTCCTCCGCAACGAGATGACTGAGTCCGACGTGTCCCGCTCACCTCACAGTTCGTCGCTTCCGATGGGCAGAGCCAGACGACAGGGCGAGTCCAATCCAAGGATTCTGCTTCTCGCTCCGAGTTCAGATTCGGGCGGCCCAATTGGACAGATTGCTTCCCACTTGGTCTCAGAACTACAAATCCTAAATTGCGCTGTGCTGCGCCTCCCATGGGGCAATGACGAAAAGGGCACTTCCGTATTGCGACGCTTTCAAATTCGATTTTCACAACTCCGGCGCGCGGCAGCCGAAATCCGGACGGGCAATTTTGACGTATTTATCATCAAGACGGCGCACGATTGGCGCACTCTCGCACGGGACATACCGATGCTACTAATCTCTAGACTTTTTAGAACGCCGGCAGTAGTCCATCTTCACGGCAGTCAACCAGAGAACATCAGCACGGAGAGGCCATACGATCCGTTCACGGTTTTTAGCAGACTTCTGGCCCGATTGGCTTGCGGACTTCTAGTGCTCTCCGAAGAAGAGAAGGTCCAGTGGAGTCGTCGTACTCAAGCTCGTGGTGTACGCGTTGTACGCAATCCCTACGTGCAACGTTTCACCGATCGCGACTTTCATTCGACCATCGACGGCCCGCGCACGTTAATATTTGTGGGGCGCGTCATCGAAGAAAAAGGCGTCCTTGACGTTGTGAGTGCCATGGCTTATGTGCCAGCGACTAGTTGACGCGTAACGATCATCGGTGAGGGTCCGGCCCTCGATGGAGCCATCCGGCTCGCGAACTCTCTGGATGTCGAGTTATCAACAACTGGTTATCTTTCGGGGGACCTCTTGGATCAGGAATTCAAAAGCGCCGATGCCTTAGCTCTCCCAACCTATTGGCCCGAGGGTTTCCCGACCGTTATTTCAGAAGCGATGGACGCTGGTCTAGGGATCATTACGACACCTGTTCGCGGGGTAGTAGATTGGCTGGGAGACAGAGTTCACGTCCTCTATGTCTCACCACGTAGCCCCCACGACATTGCGAGAGCCCTAAGTGAACTTGAGAGCCTGGCGTTGCGACGGCGTATGGCAAAAGCAAATCGGGCGATGTTGAGCAACTTCGAGCCCAGTGCAGTAGCGAAGGACTATCTATCTTCGCTTCTGGCACTCCTGTCCTGAAGCGCCCTGGGTTTCGTGGAGACTACGTCAAAACCGAGCCGATTCAATCCGCGCCATTACTTTTCACTTGCATGACGGAACGGCGCGGTGCAGTGTCCGTGGGTCGGCTCTAGGCTCTAAGAGCCCCGGCACGTGCGTTGTCACGGCCACGAAAGCAGCGAATGGCACGACGACCGCAGTGAGTTCACCCTCAACTGTGGTCAATTTCGTGCGACGCATCAATCGAGTTTCGCCGCGCGAGGTACAACGTCCCGCCAGAACCGAAGCGCTCTTCTCCAAATCTTCCAATTTGCCCTGGTTGCCACGTTTAGAAAGTATCGAAGGCCCAAGAGTCTCACGTGCAGCCGTGCCCACTGGAAACCAAACATCTCCGCCCTGCTGGCGCGACCGGATTTGAACACTTCCTTCCATCCCGTGGGGAACACATATGCCTTTTCCTCGATCTCATCGTCGTCGCACAACTCAATGCGACTGATACCTAACAGTCCTTGAATGTAGAAGCTATAAAAGTCGATGCCGACCGACTGGCACATCGATACGCCGGCGAAGGTCCTGGGATTCACGTCGTGGATCCAGTCGACGCCATTCGTGTCGCGAATGAAGTCAAAACAAACCATTCCGTGGATCTTCGCCGCGTTGATCAGCAGTCTTCCATTCTCAGTGATACTGTCGTCTCTCACGATTCCCGCCACGGTTGAGGGTTCGCGCGCGTGGGAACGTTTAAGAATCTCGTAGGTTGCGATCAATTCAAACCCGTCGTCGCCGGCGTAACTCGCGCAGACGAGGGATCGACCTTCTACAAAACGCTGGAAGATCTGCTCGCGTGGCTCCTCAATCCTGCTGACAAAATCTTCGAGCGATTCGAGGCATTTGAAGATTTCCACTCAGAGTCCGCCCGAGCTCACTCGTCGTTTGACGACGATCGGTAACGATGGTTTTTCGACCGCTTTCGCCGGAGTGACGAGTTCGACTAGCAAGGTGTCGGGCGTGCGAAGTCCCAGATCGCGCAAGTCGCTGGCGATGCGCCACTTGTCAAGGAGTGCCGGGCGACCAAGCCAAGTGTCAGAACGCTGCGATGCGGGCAGTAGATCGAGTGCCGCGTACGTGACCATTGCGAGACTCTCGGTTGGCTGAACGTCCGTCACGTACTCGCTGGAGAGAATTGCTGACAATTGCTCTGGGGTTGGTGGGGCAAGAAGGGAAACGTGACGGTCGAAGAGGAGGCGGTTGCCTTGCCACCCGTTTAGCCCCACTGAGACCCGAACCGTCCGAATTCCTTCTTTTCGAAGTATCGCCGCCAGATGGAAAAAGCACTCCCACTGGGCGTCATCAACGAATACGACGGTGGGTTCGGGATGGATCGAACTAACGGACATTTCTGCGAAGGATCGTGACCACCCCCCAACGGTATTCGCATTCTGCTCTCTGCGGGAATTTGCGAACTCTTCTGCGATAGGTGGCGGCCCGACCGGAAGGAATAGGATAATTCTCCGAACTTCGCCTAATCTGTCTCGACAGGTCAAGAACGAAAGAAAATTCTTGGATTCCGAAGTTACGATCATCGGCGCGGGGCCGTACGGATTATCACTTGCTCGACATTTGGCGGTCCGCAACGTCAGATTTCGAATTATTGGCATTCCCATGGAGTTTTGGCGATCCGTGATGCCAGAAGGAATATCGCTAAAGTCCGAGGGGTTCGCCCCGTCAATTTACGATCCCAATGGTTCGTTTAGTCTCGCCAAGTACTGCGTCGACAAGGGTCTTCCCTATGCTGACACCGGATTGCCCGTAACGCTTGAGTCCTTCGTCTCCTACGGCGTCACCTTTCAACAGCGTCTCATTCCTGACGTCGAGCATCGGCTCGTTACATCCGTCGTGGCGAACGAGGAGGGCTTCTCGGTGAGACTCGATGACGGAGAAGAGTTCACGACTTGCAAGTTGATTCTCGCCATTGGCGTTGGTCATTTCGCCCACACGCCGCCAGTGTTCGCCCCCCTGTCGGAAGATTTCGTAACCCACAGTTCACGACACTCTGATCTGAGTGGGTTTGCAAATCGAGATGTCGCCATCATTGGTTTGGGAGCGTCTGCGCTCGATTTGGCGGCACTCCTCCTTCGGGCGAGAGCTCGCCCCGTCCTGGTAACGCGTGGAGCAGCGATCGTTTTTCATGACCCTCCCAAACTCCCTCGCGGGCTGGGAAGTCGTCTGCGTGCTCCCAGGTCCGGGGTGGGCCCCGGATGGCGTTCCTTGTTTTATTGTCGTTGCCCGCTTCTTTTTCACAATCTTCCCGAGCGGCTGCGGCTCCGACAGACAAAGTCATATTTGGGTCCGGCCGGCGGATGGTTCATCAAGGATGCGGTGACGGGCAACGTTCCCGTCTCCTATAACTCGGAGGTCGAGGAGGTGAGCGTCAATGGGGAATTTCTTCTCTTGCGACCTGCGAGAGGCGGCGCCCGATGCCAGGAATTGAAAGTCGATCACGTGATCACAGCCACTGGGTACGCGGTCGACATTGACCGGGTCGACTTCCTCGACGAATCGTTGCGCATGCGGATTGAAACCGTAGGGAAGACACCGGTACTTTCTTCCAGTTTTGAGAGCTCAATACCGGGCCTCTATTTCGTGGGGCCCGCCGCCGCCAACAGCTTTGGACCGGTACAGCGCTTTGCGTTCGGCGCGAGATTTGCCGCCCGCCAGGTCACTCGGAGCCTCGCGAAGGCTGCGTCGAGCCGGTAGAGCTCTCAATTCCACTCCGGCAGTTGGATTAGGAGGCGCCCCGTCCCCGGAGCACGGCAGCTGGCGTTTGCCAGAGAATGTAGATGTCCCACCAGAACGACCACGAGGCCACGTACAGATAGTCGAGGCGGGCCAGCTCGAGGTGCGAGAGGTCGTTTCGGCCGGAGACTTGCCATAATCCAGTGATCCCGGGGCGGGCTTCGAAGCGCTTACGTGCCCAACCCTCGATCAGTGAGGATTCGGACACAATGAATGGTCGTGGTCCCACGAGGGACATGTCTCCCTTCCACACGTTGATCAGCTGGGGAACCTCGTCGAGGCTGGACCGGCGAAGGAAGCGGCCCAATCTTGTAACTCGGGGGTCGGTTCGCATTTTGAACAGGGGCCCATCCGCTTCGTTGAGATGGTCCAGATCGTGACGAGTGTCTTCAGCGCCGCGGCTCATGGTGCGGAATTTCAGCACCAAAAAGGTCTCTTCATTGCGTCCCACACGTTGCTGGCGAAATAGCACTGGCCCCGAACTCGTCAATTTGATGGCGATGGCAATGCCCGCGAAAAGGGGAGAGATCAGCAGGAGTATGAGACTCGAAGCGACGAAGTCGAACGTGCGCTTAATAAATAGCGCTCCGCCACTCATGGAGGCTGGCGGAATGTCGAGCATGGTAACACCCGAGAAATCTTCGACGACAGTACGACTTGTTATCAACTCGTAGTAGCGGGGAACAACAGAAATGGCGACCTGGCCGGACAACTTTTTCAGAATATCGGTCAGGTGCTCTGGATGCGTCCTTGAGAAGCAGACCACGACTCGCGAGACGTGGTGTATACGACACTGTTCGGGGAGATCTTCAAGATTGCCGACGACATCGTTTTGACCCAAGGGCTTGTCGTCGACGAAACCCACGAATCGCACGTTTGAGTTCGCGCGCAAGTGACCGGCCACTGTTTGGGCTACTTTTCCCGTACCCACAACAAGAATCGGAACTGTACCTGCCAAATTCCGACGGCCAAAAAGGGTGATGGAAGCGAGGCGTGCCAACGGTATGGATACCAAGGCGAGAAGACTCATTGCGATAATTTCGGCTGCGCCCACATATCGAAAGTTGAAGTCCCGATTGGCAATGTATGTCGCGATCGCGTAGAGCGCGCTGCCGACCAACAAGCTATGAAATATATCTGGAAGATCGAAGAAAACATTCAATGAGATGCGTCGGTTGACGTCCCTATAGAGGCCATACGTAGAGAGCACTGCGACGTACATCGGGATGACCGCAAAGTTGAAGACGTAAACATCTCCAATATGTTCCAACGAGTGCTGGGAGCCGCCCAACACAGCAGAGGCCACCAACGGGCCGATCAGTGCCGCGAGTGTCAGACCTACGCCATCTGAAAAAATAAGACAGCGAAAGACGCGCCCGCGGGCTCGGTACGTTACAACCACGGGGGGTTGGTCCCGAAGACAGTGTTTGCCTCTGGCTCAAGATTCACCACTTCAGCCGGCCACTCTTCTCCATACCCGTCGCGCGAGGACTGCCCCTGGTCCCCTACGTTGATCACGCAATCGGTCTCATTGCAATTTTCGTCAAACTTAGCCTAAATCCTGCTTTCGTGGCATTACGAACGGATTAATTCAATCGGTCCGATTTGCTCGTAGTGCTGATACCTGCTTTACGACGCTGTAGTTTCGTTATTTGCTGCCACATTTCAGCGCCGAGCCCCGAGGAATCCTCCAGGGGATCGAGGATCTCGATATCGGTTAGCCGGACGATTTGGACAATAGCGAATCCCGCTGGACAATAGCGAATCCCGCTGGACAATTGCTCGAACTCCGACGCTAACGACTCAAATTCAAGAAAATTGAACGTTCGGGTGGCTAGATCTGAAACTACCCGTGGAGCAGGCGGTGCTGATTTGAGAAACTGTTGAGACGTCGTAGGGCGTGGTGTGATTTGAGACTGCGAATTTGTACTCCATGTACAAGGGCTCATTCAAGAACTTCTTCCTCGCGAAGACCACACACCGCCTTCCCAAGGTCATAACACTGGCAGTCTCGTCCTGCCTTCTTGTGGGGATGGTAAGTATTGACGCATCCGCGTCGGGATTTGGAAGTAGAGACTCGAACTCGGTCCGCTCGGACGTCGTCTCGACGCTCGAGTCCAGCTCCTCTATCTTGCCGACTACACCCCCCGCCACGACGACGTCCACCGCGAGTGGCGGCGGGGGCGGTGGCGGTGCTCCCGCGACAACGACGGCCACACCCCCAACGACAACGACCACGACCGCGACAAGCGGGAGTGCTGGCACCGGAAACCCCGGCGGCACGGGCGGCGCCGGTTCCGGTGGAGGCACTGGGAGCGGTGGTGCGTCATCTGTGACCACGACAACAGCGCCACAATCGACGACCACCACGGCCTCGCCGCCGTCGAGTACCACCACGCCCCCCGCGCTCGGTGTTTACGCGGGCACCAACAACCAAGCCGGAGTGAATAACTTCGCGGCGACCACCGGCGCTCACGTGACCTTGGCTGAGACGTACCTTCCCTGGGAAGCGAACACCGGGACCTCGGTGGGGTGGAGTTACCTAACCACGCCGTCCACCATGGCCAGTTGGCTCTCTACCTGGTCCGGCACCAGTGACCAGATGGTGATCGCTGTGCCCATGGTGGCCCTCAATGGTTCAGGTAGTCCCGAGAACACGCTGGCCCAAGGGGCGGCGGGCGATGAGAACGCCAACTTCGTGGCCATTGCCAAGAACCTCGTGGCCCTCGGCTTCG
>CABEBJ010000284.1_pt1 | contig 11015 bp, 13 predicted proteins | sample 3132571 | NCBI WGS metagenome assembly CABEBJ01 (sample SAMEA5534345, study PRJEB31848) | metagenome | biome: tundra; feature: field; material: soil | place: USA | collected 2013-05 | depth 0.45 m
ACACGTGCGCCGACCTGGTGCCCCGACGCTTAAGTTCCGTTGCCCGCGGTCCGGCAGTGGCGGCGCCCAGAGGTCGCGAATCGTCGTCTTCACCTTCTTGCGCCGCGCGTCGGTAGCGAAGAGGCCGTACTCACTGACTAGTCGCTCGACGCGCTGGTGGTTGGCGCAGAAGCCCCGTTTCGCCAGCTCGTTGGTGAGACGGGGCGAGCCGTAGGAATCGTCGAGGTGGTCGTGAATGGCCATGATCTCGTTCACCAGGTAGGCCTCGTCCAGGTCGCGGGAACTCGGTCCCGGCTCGTGGCGAGCGCGCCACTCGTAGTAGGAAGAGGACGAGACGCGCAGGGCCCGACAGGCGAGCCGCACGTTGTGGCCTTCGGTCTTTAGGGCGCTGATCCACCGGTAGCGACGGAGAAGTACTCAAAGTCTTTGAACCCACACTCGACCGCCTCCAACTTCAGGTGCTCGACCTCCTCGGGATATCTCCGGCCGTCTACACCCGGGCAGGCACCCCAGGTTCATGACCAGCGCGATATCCCTCACCTGATGTGCGGAAAGGGAGATACAGCGCTAACTAACTTCAAATATCTCGAAATCAGTTTGAGGCTCCAGCACCGAAATTATTGATTCACTTTTGGTCAAAACATTCGTCCCCGGCGTGTCCCAATAAAGAATATTTCTTCGTTGGCCAAAACAGGTAATCGCACTCAATCAGGAAAATCTCATTAGCATTGGCTTAGTGCAGCTCTCTAAAATTCAATCAATATGATAATTGACTTGAGTGCGTCAATCTTAAGTTTGAATTCGCATCAAAGTACCTCACCAGCAATAAGTGTTTGAAAGGTAATATCGCGATCCTAAAGAATCTTCTCTTTGAGAACGATTAGGCGGAATTTATAAAATCCAAACTAAGGAGCAGTGGAATGCGAGTGCTTGTGACTGGCAGTGACGGTTATATCGGTTCGGTTCTCGTACCAATTTTGGAGGATGCTGGATTTGATGTCACTGGATGGGACAGTCGCTGGTTTTCGGAGTGCGTCTTTGGCCCGCAATCAAGTGATCCAGTTCCTAACCCGATTGATATACGAGACTTGAGCAACCATTCACTCGATGGCTTTGATGCAGTTGTACATCTCGCGGCTCTCTCAAATGATCCTTTAGGAGCCCTCGCTGAGCAAGACACATACGATATCAATCATCTCGCCTCAGTGTCTCTTGCTCGATTGGCCAAAGACTCTGGCGTAAAGCGCTTTGTGTATTCTTCGACCTGCAGTGTGTACGGTGCTGCTGACCCCTCGCTCGCCGTTAATGAAAATTCGCCAATGAGTCCAGTTACTGCATACGCCAAATCGAAAGTAGCTGTTGAGGGCGACTTAAGTAAGATGGCATCCGAGGATTTTTGTCCAATTTTCTTGAGAAACGCGACGGCCTATGGAGTTTCTCCCAGACTTCGCACGGACCTTGTGCTAAATAATTTAGTGGCTTGGGCCTATCTAACAGGTTCAATCAAGGTGCTTTCAGATGGTACGCCGTGGCGTCCTTTGGTGCACGTTCGCGATATTTCTGCGGCCGCGCTTTCAGTGCTTAGCGCACCCGAAGTGGGGGTACGCGCTCAAGCCTTCAACATCGGACATGAAAACTTTCAGGTAAGAGAAATCGCCTCAATTGTAGCGAACCAGTTTCCAGGATGCGAAGTTGAGATAACTGGTGACTCCGGAAGCGACCCGCGCTCATACCGTGTTGATTTTTCTAAGGCGCAGCGATTGCTTCCTGACCTTAAGTTCGCTTGGACTGTGGAGTCGGGCGCGGCTGAACTAGCTCGCTTTTATCGGAGTTATGGACTAACCATGGAACAAATGACCCTCAATTTCGCAAGGCTCCCCTGGCTCACGAAACTGCGGGACGAGGGAAAATTGGGACCAGATTTTCGCTGGAAAAATACCTAATCCGCTGACTTGGATCGTTACTTTCCGACCACTTTTCCCTCCGAACCGAATTCTTTGGCCAAGAATTAAAAGGATCTGATATGCCGAGTAAACGAATTGGGATTATTGGTGGCGGAATAGTCGGAATTGCGATTGCCCGTCAACTTGCAAGTAAGAGTTCCGATATTCATGTCACGATAATGGAAAAAGAATCCCAAGTAGCTACTCATCAAACAGCGCACAACAGCGGAGTAATTCATGCTGGTGTTTATTATCAAGAAGGCTCGTTGAAGGCTCAACTCTGTTCACGAGGCGCAGAGCTTATAAAGAAATTTTGCGCCGAAGAAGATATTCAGTTCAATGAGGTTGGAAAACTCGTGGTCGCAACGACGGCTAATGAAGTTGAAAAACTAGACATGATTGAAATTCGCGCAGTGAAGAATGGCGTTCCAAATCTCCGTCGTTTAAAGCCTGTCGAATTTAGCAAAATCGAACCATCAGTGGTCGGGCTCTCGGCTCTGTATTCGCCAACCACAAGCGTTGTCAATTATCGAGTTATCGCGAATCGAATGTCGTCAAACCTCGAAAGTCAAGGCCATTCCGTGAAGACTAATTGTGTCGTTGATGTGATCAGCCAGAAGTCAAAATATATTGAAGTGCATTCGAACAGCGAAGTTCTCAACTTTGACCATGTAATTGTTGCGGCGGGTCTCGGGACTTCTGTTTTGGCACGACGAAGTCGAACTGAAAAGACAACTGACGTACAAATCCTACCTTTTCGCGGCGAGTTTTATACCTTAATTGGAAAGGCTCGAAACATAGTGAATGGACTCGTTTATCCAGTGCCAGACCCACGGTATCCGTTTCTTGGCGTGCATTTTACAAAGAGCCTCGACGGCGGAACGTTCATCGGTCCCAACGCTGTATTGGCTCTCGCATTAGAGGGCTACACCCGCGGCAACATTGTTGCCAGGGACATTTGGGACATGGTGAAATGGCCCGGAACTTGGAGAATGGCACGTCAGAATTGGTTTGCTGGTATTCATGAAGTCGAAGGTTCTCTGTCAAAGCGCATATTTGTAAATCGAGCGAGAAGGTACGTGCCCGAACTTAATAATGCTGATGTAGTCTCCTCGCCAGCTGGCGTCCGAGCGCAGGCGGTAGATAGGCAAGGCCGTTTAATTGATGACTTCTTGATCAATCATGAATCAAGATTAACCGTGCTGTACAACGTGCCGTCGCCAGCCGCCACATCATGCATGGCAATAGCTGAGTATGTCGAAAAGAATTATTTTCAGTAGTCAGTCTCAGTGACCGCGTGTAGCCAATCAAATTGGACACGGGTGCAGGGATTATGTGCCGTCAAAGAGTCCAACTCTGAGTCACGAAGGGCGATGACTCCGCGTCGAACCATAATAGAACAAGACGTGGTTAAGCAAAACGAAAATCATCCCTGTGCGACATTGACGAGCCCAAGACTTCTGAGTTTCAACCCATTTCAATTGAACTTACTTCCGAATTTTCTCAACAACGATCTGTCCAACGAACCGTGGCCGCAACACTTCTCATTTCGACCTGACGTCGCCCTCGGAGTGATGCCGCTAAAACCAAGAACTGTTCATTTCAGAATCGGTTCCGAAACACGTTTCAACGCGATGCGGAACTCTTCTATCTTTTGGGTCGGAACCATGAAGACGTTCTGGTCGTGCCTTTCAACCGTGGCAGCATCAGCCAAACTGTGGCTTTCTTGCCACGTTTCACCCAATCGGTAGAAGCACAGAGCATCGCCGAATTCCGCGCTGAGTGAGTCAATTGATACTCCAGTCTCGCCAAGTAGCCGCAAATCTAATTCCAATAACCAGATTGGATTCCAGGCCGTCCGCAGCAGTCGACTGCCAATCAATACGTCGAGTTCACCCCCCTCAACATCACATTTGATCAAATCCAGGGAAGTGTCTGGCCAAACATCATCCAGCCTTATCCCGTTAATCAAGACTTCGAGCCCGACGTTCCGGACCGTCGAACTGAGATCACTGCTGGCACTACAGTGGAATGGCAATGGCCCCGGCTGGGACGTTGCCGCCGCTTGCAGGGTAGTTACTGTGGGAAAGTTGGCAAATGATCGACGGAGGCATTCGAAGACCTCAGGATGTGCCTCCACAGCCAACTGCGCAGATCCGGGCGGCATTGCCGACACTGCGAGTCTCGTATACCAGCCATAACTGGCTCCAACATCAATAAATCCGCGAGCTGAGTGTAATAGGTGCTCCATCATGCGAGTTTCGGCGCGCTCGTGTGACGCGCCATATAGGAGGAGCTCGCGGCACCCGTGATCCTCAGTGCTAAGTAGCAGACTGCCCACTTCGGTCTCCTTCAAGACTTGGTGTCCGCCGAGCAGTCTCACGGGAATCGCATCTACCAAACGTCCGGCGCCGCGTCGCAACCAACGCGCTCGGTACGACCAACTGATTGCCTTCATGAGGACTGAAGCCTTTTTCATTGGGGCTTGGAACTCGACGGTCACGTCGCCATTATGGCACCCCGCAGTAGATCGGGATCGATCATCAGCGCAGAGACGGCTGATGATCGATCCCGGTCGGGGCGTTACCCGGCTCCGCCCAGTGTTCGCTACTCGGCCTTCCCCGCTCCACCCACTACTACGAGTCGAAGAACGTTGAGCCCGACCTGAATCTGACGCTTATGGAGGAGATCGACCAGCTCTACCTGGCCCACCCCGAGAACGGCTCGAGGATGATGACCAAGATCCTTAGGCGTCGGGGCCACGAGGTGAATCGCAAACGGGTCCAGCGACTGATGCAGTTGAGGGGTCTGCGTTCGCTCTCTCCGCAGCCCAAGACCACCCAGGCTCACCCGGACCATCCCAATTACCCCTACCTGTTGCGCGACCTGCGCGTCGATCACCCGGTCCACGTGTGGTGCTCGGACATCACCTACATCCCGTTCAAGAAGGGGTTTCTCTACCTCGTCGCGATCATGGACTGGCACTCGAGGAAGGTGCTCACCTGGCGGGTGTCGAACACCGTGACGACCGACTTCTGCGTGGCGGCGCTCTGCGAAGCCCTCAGTCTTTACGGCACCCCCGAGATCTTCAATACGGACCAGGGATCCCAGTTCACGTCACGGGCTTTCACCGGTGTCTTGCAAGAGGCCGGCGTCGCAATCTAAATGGACGGGGTGGGTGGGACCATTGACAACGTGTTCATTGAGCGCCTGTGGCGCACGCTCAAATATGATCACGTCTATCTGAACCCCGCCGCCAGCGGGAACGCCTGTCGTGACGGCATCACCGAGTTCCTCAACTACTACAACGAAGACCGGCCGCACAGTTCACTGAACGACCAGACCCCCGACGAGGTCTACTATCAATCACGCATCAACGAACGGGCTGCCTGAGCTCGATGACCACCAACTGCTCAACTCTTAAGAAGACGGTCAGGCTGTCCAAGGGATGGGGTCCACTTCAGGAGATCATGGCGAAATAGTTCACTCCACTAGGTGATTGCGTGCCATGTCAAGGAGATCTCAGACATAGATCCGCTACAACCTCGCGTAAATAAACTAAAAATTCGTCTGAGACATGGAGATAGATCCGATGATACTTAGATGGCTCTCAAGACGCTGCGTCAGGGACAACTGGCATGCCGACCACGACGCTCACCCGAGCGCCGCACCAGTCGCTTCGTTTCTCCCATGGTGTCGATTTCAGAGCGTCCCGAAGAGGTTGGCCTGCGCATGGTCCCAGGACACTGGGAGGGAGACCTCATCATCGGCACGCTGCACAAGTCGGCAATCGGCACACTGGTCGAGCGCGAGTCGTTACACGATGCTGGTTCATCTCGCTCACGACCACCAGGCCGAGACCGTTCGAGACGGCCTCATATCGGTGGTGAAGGATCTACCCCAGAATCTTCGCCACACATTGACTTGGGACCAGGGGGCAGAGATGTCGGAGCACGCCGCTTCCGCCATGGCGACCGACATGAAGGTGTTCTTCTGTGATCCCGCGAGTGCAACGCGGCAGCAACGAAAACACCAACGGCCGATTGCGTCAATACTTCCCCAAAGGCACCGACCTGTCGCAGCACTCGACAGACCAACTTCAAAACGTGGCGCAAGAGCTCAACGATCGACCTCGAAAGTCATTGAACTGGGAGAGTCCCGCCGAGCGCCTGTGTGCTCTACTGGAGACCAGTTAATTGGATCGTGTCGCAACGACCGCTGGAATCCAAGTTGGTTCGGGCGAGGCCTACCTGTGCGCCATTCGCGACGCCTGCTCGGGCCGGGTCCTCGGTTACGCGTTAGCCAACCACATGCGGGCCGATCTCGTCGAAGACGCTTTGAAGATGGCAATCGCGCTACGCGGTGAGCGGCCACGGCACGTCATTTTTCACACGGACCGCGGCACGCAAGGTGAATTCACCTGGCGCTCGCAACACCTCGAGAGAGGAGTTGGTGAAGATGGGTGTTGGAAAGCAGCAAGCAGCGGCTCGGGCATACCGGGGACAGATCACCTCCCCGGGCCGTCCGTCGGTCGCCTGGCGCGAGGATCGTGTTCGGTTCTGGGCGGCGATCGCACTCGGGTTGTCGACAGAAGATGCATCGGCCCAGTCGAATATCTCGTGGCCGGTCGGCTTTCGTTGGTTCCGCCACGCTGGAGGAGTGAGACCCAACCTTCCTCCGTCCGTGTCAGGTCGTTACCTATCGTTCGCTGAGCGTGAAGACATCGCTCGGTCCGAAGTTCCATGCCTGCGAGTACATCGTCTGGTCGCGCGCAAGGGCGTCACCAAGCCGCAGATAGCCCGCCGTCGCGTCGAGAACGTGTTGCCAGGATCTATGGCATCCGGTCGCCGCAGGACAACGGGGAAATCGTCCCGGATCGCCCGAGTGTAGTCGGGGATAATTCGGTGCTCTGCCCAGTCACCACCGCCGATAATGTTCCCAGCGCGGGTCGTTGCCAACGCGAGTTGCCCGTGGTCGAAGTATGAAGTGCGGTAGGCGTGAGCGACGATTTCCGCAGCCGCCTTACTCGCGCTGTACGGGTCGTCGCCCCCAAGACAATCAGTCTCAACGTGGGTGCCGTCAGCAGTCGCATAACATTTGTCACTTGCTTACCACGACGCAGCACCGAACACTGGGTTGTCGTCGGATCGAATCAAGTACATTGACAGTACCCATGACGTTCGTGGCGAAAGTGAGGACAGGGTCAATATAGGAAGGTAAAACCAGCGCTTGGGCGGCGAGGTGGAATACGAACTCCGGGGCACACTCCGCGACAACCTGTTGCACAGTCGACAGCACCGTAATGTCGCCTTCAATCGAGTCAACAGTCTCGGATAGGCGAAGGGCAGTCGCGAGGCCTCCAGCCTCGGCCGGGAGCGAGAGACCTGTTACTTCGGCACCAGCGTTGGCAAGCACGAACGACAACCGGGAGCCGACGAAGCCGTTGTGCCCCGTGACTAAGACTCGTCGCCCCTAGTACGAGCGCTCCAAGATGGAAGAGAGCGAGCGACCAGCTGTTGAGGTCACCAGATCATCCAAGGAGCCTCACCCGAAGCCCAAAGGTCCTCAAGCACTTTATGATCCCTTAACGTGTCCATTGGCTGCCAGAATCCGTCGTGCTGGTAGGACGCTAATTCCCCCTCTGAAGCAAGTCGTTCAAGAGGTTCCTGTTCCCAGAGAGTGTCATCGCTGTCGATATAGTTGATGACGGCGGGCGAAAGGACAAAAAATCCCCCGTTGATCCAGGCATCATCTCCGTCGGGCTTCTCCCTGAAACGCGTCACGCGGCCCTGATCGGTTTCGAGTGCGCCAAACCTGGCTGGAGGTCTGACGGCAGTCACTGTCGCCAAAGTGCCTTTTGCTTTGTGAAAGTTAACCACGTCCGCTATGTCGATAGCGCCGACAGCATCGCCATAGGTCATCGCAAAATTCTCGTCGTCAAGGTACTTCGCGATTCGGGCTAGACGCCCCCCAGTTTGGGTGTGCTCACCGGTGTCAACGAGTGTGACCGTCCATGGCTCCACGTCGCTGTGATGGATGGTGACACTTCGTTCCTTCATTTTAAAAGTTACATCGGAGTTATGGAGGGCGTAATTGGAGAAGTATTCTTTAATCATGTAACCCTTGTAGCCGCAACAGATTATGAAATCTGTGAGCCCGTGCGCCGCATATATTTTCATGATGTGCCACAGAATTGGTTTCGTGCCGATCTCAACCATTGGCTTGGGACGAAGGGCGGTTTCTTCCGAGAGCCGTGTTCCGAGTCCCCCAGCAAGGATTACAACTTTCACTTTGACCAAACGTCTTCTGGTGAGTTCGGACAAACCAGCCAGCCAGTATTCACGATGTCCCGCCTTGACTCAACGCGCCACCTAAGATCACGACGGACGCGTCAAGTATCGCAACTCTGATGATGGGGCACTTTTTAAGATAGCCAATCCCAGTCATCACGTCAGATGAATGATGCCATCGGGACCTCGACTGAGCCACGTTTAGTTTGGCATACACTGAAACTAATCTCCCGGAAGTTCGTAACAGTGATTTTACTATTTTACCATTCTCGAATAGGTATGTAGCGTTGCATCATAGCTCAGTCTTCCCCCGAATACGCGAAGCACTTTTGGGACTCCTCGGGTTCCGTGAATAACTTGACCCTCTGAACGAGGCTTGAAGTCCTCGAAAGGCTCGCCCCCGGCCTGGGTTGACCCTCACTGTTCGAAGTACTCGACTTTCGTTAAGTGACGCGCATGCAGTTCTCGTAGTTTCGGTAGCGACGAAACAACCAAAACCTAGAGGAATCGCGTGCGCGCCACCACAGCATTTAACCTCCATCCACTTCTGATTATCGGGGGATGTCCGGTAATCGGGGGTGCCACTTGCCACCTACGCAAGATGAATGACGATCTGCGGCCTGTATCGCTGGACAAGCTCTGTCGGAACTCCTGGTTTCAAAAGGTCATACTTCTCGTGCTCGGCGATCACCAGGTCGACGTCAAGAAGGTTCCAGTGCTCTACGACATGAGCGCCGAGGAGACCCGTTGCGCCGGTGATCAAGGCCCTGGCGGCCATTGCGGTGCTTCTCGATCACGTTCAGATATGGCGTTGACGGGACGTGGCCATTCGACGCCAATGGTTGGATCTCGCCACAATAGCGAGCGTGCACTTGCATAATGATACGGGGCGCTGATCAAATACATCAACTCAGTGTTGTCCTCGAGAGTTTGGTAGCCGTGCGCGACGCCTCGGGGTACGTGTAAAGCAACAGGCTCGTCAGCCGATAGTTCTATCGAGAGCCACTTTCCGTATGTTGGCTCTTCTACGCGAACATCGACAATGACGTCAAAGACGGAGCCCGCGACACACCATAAGGTCTTTGCCTCACCATGTGGATCGGCCTGATAGTGAAGTCCGCGAATCGTGCCCCGCCTCTTATTGGTGACGCACGAGACCTGAGCGATTGTCGATTCCAATCCGAGTGCAACTAGGTCCTCGACGTCGACGATCCGACGGAAAGACCCTCGCTCGTCGATCCTTGGTTCACTTCGCAAGATTACTGCTCCGCGAAAAGGGAGTAGCTCTGACTTCACGAGATACCCAGACGAGTCATCGTCGGCACAGCCTTCCAGCACTGCGCGTCTGGAACCAGTTCGGCGTTAATCACACTTATCTCCGAAGCGAGGTTCCACGGAAGTATGAGTATCTCACTCGGACCGTACTGTGCGAGTTCGCTCGGTGCCACGACAGCAATACGGCTCCCTGGCAAATACTTCCCTTGCTTCTCAACACTTCCATCCGCGACAAGTCCGATCTCTTGGCTCGTGACCCTCGCCGCGTTCAGAAGCGTATTGCCCTTGGCAGCCGCTCCGTAAGCCGCAATGCGGGATCCGCTCTCCATCATTTGATCCAGCCACTCTCGAAAACCGCTAATCGTGGTTCGGCTTCGCTTCTCGAAATCAACCCAAAGTTGACTCGACAAAAGGCCATCAGCTACTTCGCGCTTAGCGGCTGCTTCAACTGTGCCGTCATCGAAGCCGAAACCTCGCCGGACAATCCAGTATCGGTAGGAACCACCGTGAGTCGGCAACTCCTCGATCCTTACCAATTCGAGACCATGACGAGCGACAAGGGCGCGTACTGCGATCACCGAAAGGTACGAGAAATGCTCGTGGTAAATCGTATCGAATTGGGTCTCGCGCAAAAGTTTGAGAAACGAGGGATTCTCGACGGTGATGACCGTGTGAGAACCGCACAGCACGCTTAATCCACCAACGAAATCATCCAAATCAGGTACGTGTGCGAGCACATTATTCGCAGTAACGAGTCGTGGCTGGGCCCTAGAATCGACAATCTGAAGCGCGGTCTCAACTCCGAGAAAGACGGGAAGCGTCTCCACCCCTGATTCTTGAGCAAGGGTCGCAATATTTTGCGCCGGCTCAACACCCAGGACTGGGATCCCAAGATCCACAAACCTTCTCAATAAGTAGCCATCGTTGCTTGCGACATCCACAACAAGATCAGACGCGCCAAGACCGAGATCTCTTGTCATTCTCTCCGCAAAAGAACGCGCGTGAGCGACCCATGAAGTGCTCACCGACGAAAGATACGGATAATTACTGAAGATTCGATCTGGCAGCACGAACTCACCGACTTGGCCGAGACCACACGTTGCGCATATGCGTAAGTGGAGAGGGAAGGAGGACTCTGGCGATTTCGCCGACGGTAGGAGCTCGTTGGCGAGAGGTTGAACATCAAGATCGAGGATCGACACCAGGGTGTCGGCGTGACATCCCCGGCACATCGTGATTCCTCGGTTCGACAGGGGCACCGTACCTATCGTTTCAATCGTCACTGGGCCCCCAAACCATTGAGCCACTTTACTTTAACAGCGCACCTTCAAGATTGCCCGCGCTCGCCGCTAGGCGGCTTCCCCGTCGCACTTCTCGGCGAAGTTTCTCCCTCTAGTCTTGAATGGTGAACGAAACAGGTTCGTCGGTCGACGGCTCGTCGGGTGCTGAGCCTCTTGTTTCAGTGATCATCCCCGTACTTAACGGTGAGCGCCATATTGCTGCATGC
>CABEBJ010000285.1_pt1 | contig 10993 bp, 7 predicted proteins | sample 3132571 | NCBI WGS metagenome assembly CABEBJ01 (sample SAMEA5534345, study PRJEB31848) | metagenome | biome: tundra; feature: field; material: soil | place: USA | collected 2013-05 | depth 0.45 m
CGCCCACAGCAACGCCCACCTTGAGGGCAACGCCCTGCCCCCCGACGTGATGCCCGCCGCGCTCGTGCTCTTCGCCGAGCGGGTGCGCGATGACGCAGCCGCCACGCTTGCGTACTTCGCCAAGCAGGGCGTCGCCACCAAGGTGATCTCGGGTGACAACCCCCTCACCGTCGCGGCAATCGCGACGCGGGTGGGAATGGCGGATTCGGGACAGCCCGTCGACGCTCGCGAACTACCCGACGACGCTGACGCCCTCGGGAGGATTCTCGAGGAGCGCTCAGTCTTCGGCCGGGTGACGCCCCATCAGAAGCAGGCCATGGTGACTGCGCTGCAGGCGCGAGGCCACACCGTGGCCATGACTGGTGACGGCGTCAATGACGCACTAGCCCTCAAACTTGCCGACATCGGCATCGCCATGGGCTCCGGCGCACCAGCCACCCGGGCGGTCGCCCAGCTCGTCCTGCTCGATGGACGATTTGCGACGATGCCCCAGGTCGTCGCTGAGGGCCGCAGGGTCACCGCTAACATCGAACGAGTCGCGATCATCTTCATCACGAAGACGGTCTGGGCGACGATGTTGGCAATCACGGTCAGCATCCTCCTGTGGCCCTACCCATTCCTACCTCGGCATCTGACCATCATTGACACGTTGACGATTGGCATCCCCTCATTCTTCCTGGCACTCGCACCGAACCTGCGCCGCTACGTGCCCGGATTCGTCGACCGGGTCCTTCACTTCGTGATCCCGGCCGGGTTCATCGCAGCCGGCTCGGTCTTCGCCGCCTACGCGCTGGTTCGTTCCAGGGACCTCTCGCTGATTGAGCAGCGCACGAGCGCCACGATCGTCGCGCTCATGCTCAGCCTGACCGTGCTGGTGCTTGTCGCACTTCCGTTGACCTGGCGTCGAACGCTGTTGGTGGGATCAGTAACAGTGGCCTTTGTCCTGTTGTTCCCGATTGCCGCAGTTCGCTCGTTCTACGCTCTGCAGCTGCCAACGAAGGAACTCGCGGCGACCCTTCTCATCGGCATAGCCGGCATGACGCTATTGGTGCTGGCGTGGGTGGTCTCCCGGCGCCTCGGTCGGGGCCGCGACCCCGCCGTTCTGGCGGGCGATGACTGACTTCGCGATCGGACTTCGCACCTGGATCCACCTCCCTCGACATAACGTGTCGCTGGGTGTATGCCATTGGCTCGACCGTCGAGCACAGAGTTGACCGACCAACTCGAATCAGCGGACTTCTCAATCCGCGGAGCGCCGACAGGCGGCGAACAAGCCCTCGCCACTCGTCGAAAGAGGGAAGCGGAGCCCGCACCATTCCTCGGCTTGGACTCCTAAACGGCTCTGAGGTTGCGCCCCCGTATCACAGCGCGCCCAAACTGGATCATCCGGAGTTCTGGATAAAGGTGCTTATCAGTAGCCGTGTGAGGTGTACTCGGAAAATGCTGGTGTTGGAGGCCCGACCCATTAGGAATGCAATCCCCTGCACTGGCTTGGTCTCTCGCACGAACCCCTGGGTCCGTCCCAAGGTTTCTTGCACCACGCGATTCTCACGCTGACCTTGATGACTCCAGAACCGATGACTCACCGGTTAGACCGTCTCGGACTCTTCTCCGAGAAAAGTCTACGCTCCGCGTCACTCACTCCGCCTCGCGACGACCACGCCGTCCACCCGAGCCAAACGGGCCTCACTTCTGAAGGGCGACTCGAATCACGCTCGCTTCGATCACGTGTCCGTCCTTGGCGGAGAGGGTACGGAACAAAAGCGCACCGGCGCGAGACGATGGCAAAGCGAAAGATATCGATTTCTTAAAGGGACCCATGACTCCCATTGAGCCCCCCTTGACGGTGTCTGTCTTCAGCGGAGCGAGCGTCCCACCCTGGCGCACCTCGACATTGACAACGGCTTCAAACGCGGTGCTGCGACCTTGGATTACCACCGGTGAGGAAATGCGCTCAGACGACAAAGGGGCCGTCACCGTGATGTCCGGACACGACGCGCCGAGCACCCACCATGAGTTCTCCGATGTCAACTGGCGCACCAAGATCGTGGTCACGGCACCGGTCGGAGCGGCTCTGACGGGAACTTCACCCGAGCGGCTATCCCCCTGTTGAAACTTACCCACGATTGGATTGACGAACCCCAAGTAGGCCGTAGCGAACGCTCGGGCTGTCAGAACCGGATCACCAAACCGTGTCACAGTCGAAGCGAAGGGCCAAATTGCCGTTGCTGGCTGTGCGGCCGGCCCAAGTGTGGTCGTGGTCCTCTCTGACGTCGTTGGGGTCGGCACCGACCCCCATTGACGCCCCACCACGACACCCAAAGCGCCTACAATCACCAGCGCGCTCACGACCACCACAACCATTCGCTTACTCATGCTCTCAGCCTTGCTCGTCGCCATCACGACCAACAGGGTCAAAGGTCACAAAAACGTGCTACACCGTTGGGCGCTCTTGTCCCGAACGCGAGCCAGACCTCGGCTAGGGGAGGTTCTGAACCGCGCCGGGAATACTGGAAACTCTGACCCGTGACCTCCAAAAAACCCGGCGCGGTTCACCATTGCCCGAGTTTTGGAACGTCCAACCCACAAGGCTTGGAGTGATTCGTTCCTTCCGAGCACAAGGGTCACGGATTTGTGTTTCGAGGAGCACACACCAATCTGCGCGGAGTGGATCGCCACTTGGCCGATTCATGGTCACACCGAGGCGGAACGTCGGGCGAAGACACCAACTTTCGGCCCCGAGCGCCACCCGGCGGTACTCGTATGCTTTCTCTTGTGTCTGAGGCCCAATCTCATGGTTTCATCGTGCGGTCCAAGGACTTCACGGCGGCGATATCGCTCGCAACTGCGGTGCTCGGTATGACCGCAGGTGCGTGTCTGCATTGGGCAGCACTCGGTCGTGTTGGTGACATGGTATGGGTGGCGGTGGCGGCTCTGGGTATCGGGATTTCTATCTGGTCAATGATCCGGAGCCTGCTTAACGGTCGTCTTGGTGTGGACGTTATCGCGCTCTTGGCACTCGGCGGTGCAGTGACTATTCGCGAATACCTCGCGGCGGCAATCATCAGCGTCATGCTCGCCACTGGCCAAACACTTGACAGTTGGGCAACGGGTCGAGCCCAGCGTGAACTGGAGGCCTTGCTCGCACGGGCACCGAAAACCGCCCACCGCTACCGCGAAAACTCGCTCGAAACAGTTGCGCTTGACATCGTCGTAGCCGGAGACCATCTCATGGTGGCCTCGGGTGAGCTCGTACCCGTCGACGGGACCGTCATGGGACTACCTGTCATCCTCGACGAGTCGGCACTTACCGGAGAACCCCTTCCCGTCGAACACGAACCCGGTGAATGGATTCGCAGTGGCGTGCTGAACGCGGGCGCCCCGTTCACGATGCGTGCCACGGCCTCTGCGGCCGACAGTACCTTCTCGGGGATCATCCGCCTCGTTGGTCAGGCCAAGTCGGCTCAAGCGACGTTCGTACGAATGGCCGATCGTTATGGTCTCATCTTCCTCGGGGTGACGACCGCGGTCGCGAGCATCGGTTGGCTTTTCGGTGGTGCCTCACGGGCGGTCGCAGTTCTCGTGGTTGCGACCCCCTGCCCTCTGATCCTCGCCGCGCCCGTCGCCTTCGTCGCAGGCCTCTCGCGCGCAGCCCACCGCAATATTGTCGTCAAGGGCGGTGCTGTGCTGGAGCGACTTGCCAAGAGCCACACTTTGCTGATCGACAAGACGGGGACGGTAACGCTCGGTCACCCGGAATTGATCGACGTAGTGAGTACTGGAACTCGGTCCGATAATGAGATCCTCGCGTTCGCAGGATCAATTGACCAGATGTCGCCTCATGTCGTCGCGGCCGCAGTTGTGCGTGCTGCGCTCGACCATGGCGCAACCCTATTCCAACCCACTGATGTCGTCGAACGCCCGGGGCAAGGAATCCTCGGCACTGTCGAGGGACGGGTAATTGCCGTTGGAAATGCATCGTCGACCGGCGTAACAGGGTCGCCTGCGTGGGCAAAGTCCGCTCGTCGAAATGCTCGACGCGAAGGGTACCTCACTGTATTCGTTGCCATCGATGGCACGCCCGAAGGACTGCTCGTATTCAATGATCCGTTGCGACCGGACGCGGCGCGCACCATTCGGTCCTTGCGGCGCGAGGGCATTAGGCGCGTCGTTCTGGTGACCGGCGATCGAATCGACGTTGCCGAGATGATCGGTGCGGTTATCGGCGTCGACGAAGTCTTCGCGGAGCGGTCACCCCAAGAGAAGCTTGATGTCGTCGAGACGGAGAATCGTCTCGCCTCTACGATCATGGTCGGAGACGGTATTAACGACGCACCCGCCCTCGCCCTCGCCGACGTAGGTATTGCGATGGGAGCTCGTGGAGCGACCGCGGCTTCGGAAGCGGCCGACGTGGTCATCACCGTTGATCGCCTCGACCGACTCGAAGAAGCAATTCAAATTTCTCGTCGCACTCGTTTGATCGCTCTTCAAAGCATCACCGTCGGAATGTCCCTTTCGCTCGTCGCCATGGGCGTCGCCCTACTGGGGTTTTTGCCGGCAACCTGGGGGGCGATCTTGCAAGAGTTCATCGACGCTCTCGTCATCTTTAACTCACTACGAGCGCTGCGCGCGGGTGCGCTCGAACAGCGACTGGGTGTTGAAGACTCCGCTCTCACTCGACGGTTTCGTGATGAACATCGAGATGTGGCGGACGTCATCACTGCAGTGCTAAGAGTCGCAGACGACCTCGGCGCTAGGGAGAACCACTTCGACTTGTCCGACGTTCGAATCGTCCACCAGAAACTCATTGATATCGTCTTGCCCCACGAAGAAGCCGAGGAGCGCGACCTCTACCCTGTTCTTGAGCGGTACTTCGGAGGTACTGATCCAATGGGCACGATGAGTCGAGCCCATGTCGAGATTGCACATCGGATTCGCCGACTAGGACAGTTGCTCGACGAAATCGGGAGTGATTGCGACAATATGGACCTGACCGAACTGCGAGGTATGCTGTACGGCCTCCACGCGATCCTCAAATTACATACCGCCCAGGAGGATGAAAACTACTTATCACTCGGCGAGGACTTGGCCACAATCGCTCCCGCCACTCAAGCCGTTTGAGCTTTGGAAGATTGAGAGGACGACCCTTGCAAAGACCATCTCACACGAAGATTACTGTTGTCGGAGACCCGACGCGACGAATCCGCTTCCAATCATTGGAGGTTGTTTGATTGAACGAGACTAATGACGGCGAAACCCTTACTGGAGTCGGATCGACATGGAGCGGGCTCCCCTGTCATCGCCTGCGAAGGCATCGCCAGAGCAGAAGTAGATTGGCGTAGTTCGGAGGTTCAAGGAGAGTGCAATGACCACGACGAATCTTCCCAGCCTGAAGAAGCGCATTGTGGTGGGTGTAGACGGTTCGCCCGAAAGTTTGCGCGCAGTCGATTGGGCAGTGTGGGAAGCACAGCAAGTTGGCGTCCCCCTTGAGATCGTGCACGTGGACATTGTTGACGAAGATGTCCTAGAGCTCCTTGACTACACGGCCCGCGTAGAGAAAGGGGCTCTTACCAGCGGCGTCGAACGCGCCCAAGCACTTGCGCCCGACCTTGACATCAGCGTCAAGGTCTTGGGTCCGCCCACCATCGAAGGCCTGTTGAAGGAGAGCGAGAACGCCCTCATGCTGGTGGTTGGACGACGAGGTCTCGGTGCTGTACGAAGCCTCATGCTTGGCTCAGTTAGCCATGCCTGCGTTGCCCGAGCGAAGTGCCCCGTAGTGGTTATCGGCAGTACGGCTTCAATCACAGACGGCGTCTAGCTGACTGCTCCTTCCGGACTTGTGATTCCGCTTGAACAATGTATAGACGGGTTACGCAGGGCTCCTCGTAACGAGTCCATCAGAAGCACCCTGACCGACTGTCGGGACCGCAGCGCCCGGCAGTCCGAAAGTCTTAACGGTTGATCCGAAAATCCACTGACGTTTGCCATTGTTCAGATGGCCCAACGAATTATGCGGGAGAGCATTCTTGCCACTGGCTGCTTACACGGTTACTTACATGCTCCCAAATCGGGATTCTGCTTAGCCAAGGGATATCCGGAATTCCTTGTAACGAATGGTCTTCAATTGGTGGACCTTAGCGGACAGCTTTCAAACCTTTCCAAGGACCTGAACGATTTTCTGCGAGATCACCAGTAGATCGAACGTGGGAGATCCGAACTCCTGGATCGTCTTCAAAGAGTAGAAGCCACCTTTGATCCTGGAACCACGAGGACTTCATGAATTTTCGCGTATCGCCCCGTCCATCAGTGGTCGAGCCCTCAGTAGCACGACGCCCTTTGGTGGGCCAACGGCAATCGTGGGACTCGCCCAAGACGCAATGCGAGGCCCAAACCAGAGTTCGAACATCGAAACGTCATCCCCCGCCCGACGCTGAACAATTCCGAGGGAGCATCCCTTAGCAACAACCAGCGCAATTCCTTCTCCAATCAGAACACTTCGCACAACCGTGAGCCATTTGTCGCGTCGAAGCGTGATAACGCAAAACCACAAATACTCACGGCATCCCAGTTCGCACACCCCGATCGCAGTGTGCACAATGCGCAGAATTCGCATGCCACCAGCAGCTTTTGGTCCGTCGCTCGAATTCATTGCGTATAGGCATGGCGTCTAGCCCGCCTGATCAGCATGGGACGTAAGTCCATGATGCAAAAGCAACGGCGGTGGGGCGACGCCACGAGTGCCAGCCGACCCACGTGGTGATGGTTCTCCTTCGCGTAGCCAGGTAGTGACTTTCGTCCCTAACCTCGAAGAACCCGAACGTCGATAATGGAGGTATCAATCACTTTCTGTTGAGGAGATACTGATGAAGTTACGCAGCATCAGCATGACGTCCGCCGCGATTCTCGCCGGAACCGTGGCGAGTTATCTACGCGCGGGCCGCAGGCCGTGTCTTACTTGGGGTGCTACCCCCGAGGAAGTTGAACGAGCGATGCCCGGAGACGAGTTCCTATCGAATCCAGATACTCTCGCGACGCGCGCAGTCACCATCAACGCTCCCCCTTGGGCAATATGGCCGTGGCTGATGCAGATGGGGAGTGGCAAGGGTGGCGTGTATACGTACGACTGGATTGAAAATCTCTTCGGATTGCGTATGCACAGCGCCGACGAGGTTCTGCCACAATTTCAAGACCGCAAAGTTGGAGACGTCGAACAATTGGGTCCCAACGGTCCTCGCCTACGTGTCGAGATTCTCGACGCCGAACGAGCAATGGTGCTCCACTCCGAGGACGGTAATTGGGTCTGGGCCTTCTGTCTCTATCCGTCCGGTGAGAGCACGACGAGGCTCATCAGTAGGAATCGAATAGCCACACCGGGTGCGACGGCTCTCCGAAGGGGATTCAACACTTTAGTAATGGAGCCAGGCAGCCTAATAATGGAGCGCAAGATGCTCCTTGGCATCAAGGTGCGAGCAGAGGCACTAGAAGTCCGTCGACGTGAATCTCAACCAACGAGTTAGTCCGAGAAACTACGTTGCATTTCTGACATCGATCCGTGGACCTTAGCGGACAGCTTTCAAACCTTTCTGACGCCCTGGATCAGTTCACGGAGGGGTGAATTCGTCTGGTTTGCAAGGATCTTTGCCCCCGATCCAGCTGACCGTGCGTCGGGCGCGTTGTCCTACTTGTTCGCGGCGGCCGACGCGAACCAGGATTCAATCTCGGCGAAGTCCGCATTCGACAGAACAACGTCGGCGGCTCTGGCGGCCAATTCCAGATGCGGCGATCCACGAGCAGGACCGGTGACAACAGCGGTCACCTCGCGATGGTGCAATAGCCACGCGAGAGCAAGGACACCGCATTCGACTTGGTTTCGGCGCTCTGCTTGAGAACGGAGCCGATCAATCGCGCCGTAAACGGCGGGGGTTAGCAGTTCATCGACCCCATCAGGGCGCAGCGCCATCCGAGAGTCTGGTGGCGGGGTGACGTTGCGTTGGTACTTCCCGGTAAGTACACCGCCGGCCAGAGGTGAGAACGGAGTGAACGCTAGGCCGCGCTCGGCGCAGATTGACCGCACGGCTCGGTCGTCTTCGGGTTGCAGCAGGCTGTATCCGTTTTGCACGACTTGGTAGCCACCGATCCCGAGTCGTTCGGCCGCGTCGAGGGCGGCCGAAAGCTGATCGGCATTGACGTTGCACGCGCCTGCGTAACGGGCGCGGCCACTCGTGCGAATCGCCTCAAGCCCCTCGAGAGTCTCTTCAATCGGTGTTTGGTCGTGTGGCGCATGGGTGAGGAGGAACTCCACAGCGTCGACTCCAAGTCGTTCAAGGCTGCCCGAGAACTTCTCTTCGAGAAGACCGGCGTCGAAGCGACCGCCTGACCCCTCGACGTTCGGCGGGGCAACCTTGGTAGCGAGACGAACGCGGTTGGCGACCTCCGAGCCGCGTTCGACCAGCCAACGACCGATCATGATCTCGCTCGTACCGCCCGCGTAACTCTCCGCAGTGTCGAACAACGTAATGCCCAAGCCGACGGCTTCGTCCATCGTGGCGAACGCTGACGGCTCATCCAGCCCACGACCTACGAGCTTCGAACTCTCGCCAATCCCGCCGAACGTGCCACATCCGAGCACGAATCGTCCGTAGTTCCAGGTTAGTGGCGTAGTCATTCTCAGCAGTGTAATTGTGCCTGGTTGATCTTTGAATGAAGTCTCAGGTCCAGTGGATCTACCGTCGATCTTGTTGACGGAGTCCGTGTCGACGTCAGATGTGCGAACGGGCGTCGGAGTTGTAGATCTCACAACACCTCAGTGGGCCGTACAGGACTTGAACCTGTGACCCCTTGCGTGTCATGCCCATTTTTCTAATTCGCCATCGCTTTCCATCGTCCAAATTTCGCCAAATAGTAGCAGTCTGATTCCACTGAGATTCGCCATTGGCGGCTCAGATTTTTCGGCATTGCTGACGGCGTTGCTGACGAAATTTTCCCCCGCGCCTTTGCAGGTTATGCAAGGGGTCACTGAAACCACTTTCCACCATCATCATTATCCTCGATAGATGTTTCATTTCTCGTGCACTATCGACGGAATCTGACAGAGTGAGGGTTCACGTCGGGGAGGCGACGTCCACAATCTCCGACTGGCGGCTTGAACGGTGGGGCGGTTGAGTGTCGGCGGGCCGACGTCAACAATCCCCGACTGGAGGATTCAGTTATGGACTCACTGCTGAGACCCTGGCGTTCTGTTCATGACGGGAATCGAGGGTTCGAGTCCTCTGGCGCCCGACCTCAGCGCCCACTAGGAGTTGTCAAAAGTACAACGTTTACCCTGATGAAAGTGGTCTTCCTAATTCCGATCGCTTGAAAACGATATGACCTTCGTTCGAACCCTCGGGAAATCTTTGATCGACACATAGCCCACCGCTCACAAAAAGCGGCGCGACGGCGACACTGTTCTGACCGTCTTGCCAACCCCCTCAAGATCAGCGGAAGCCCCGGCATTCCAATGCGCGTACCCGAGTTCGCGACGTGCACGGGAACGTCCTGACGAAAGCAGTCGGCGCGTATTGGCTAAGCATCTCGGGTCATCATCCGCCACGCACCGATTACCGTCCACCCGACCAGCCAGGCGACGATGACACATATGGCCACAGTGGTGGACTCTGGCAACAGACCATGAATTCCCGAGCCACCCGAAGGCCCCCCGCCACCGTCACCGATGACGGGAAGTCCGCTCGGTGTGAAGTGGGCCGTAGCGAGTCCAACCAAGGCGCGTTGGAGGTTCAACAGATGAGGGATCCGCGCCCGGGAGAGGGCCGGCGTCAGGATGACCTCAAGCACGATCATCAAGACCACGGCCACTGTCCGCTGCCCGATGAGCGATCCGAGTCCCAAGCCAACGACGAACCCGACGATCACTTCGAGTTCGATCCACAACCCGCTCTTGATCATGAGCGAGGTCGACGGGTAGAGAAACTGACGTGCGTAGTCGGTATAGTTCATGCTGGCAATCGATCTGGCCGCATCTCTGATCTGGGCCGGTGAAACTTGCGGTTGGACGTGAGTTCCGAGAGGAACTTTCGTCGGGCGGCCGTTACGGCCGTTGGCGCAATTGACACTGTTAATCGCGGCATTTAGCTTCGGATCGACCGGGGTTGACGGTCCGAACGCGATGCCGAAGTTGCAGATGACCTCGTCCGCATGGTCGCCAGCCCAGGTCTGGAAGCCAGTGCTTGACAAGTCCACGGGAACGATCACACCCTGGTCGTTGAGCTTGGTCGGTGCGGCGAACACGCAGACGGCGCAGACGATGGTGAAACCCACCGCCACCAGGGGCCCGATGATGGCGAGTCCGGCGGGAATCCGGGCCAGGTACAGGGCCAAGCGGGAGCGGCCGGTGACCACCAGATGCCGGAACATTCCTTCACCCATGTCGACTGATCCCGCAGTGGCGCCAAGCGTGGCGGCCACGATGAAGCCGAAGACGTTCAACAGGCCGACCACGAGTCCGGTGTAGATGGAGTAGCCACCAGCCGGACCGTAGGTGTGCGGCGCAAAGGCGTGAAGCAGGAGTCGAATCACCAGAAAGAGTGTCGGGATCCCGATGGTCACCAGGATCAGGGCGATCATGAGGCCGCGACGCTTGCGCAGTTCCATGAACCGTGTGGTGATCATCGACCCCGAGGGGATCCACGATCCCCGGTGGTCCGGTCGTGCCGTGGTCGTTGACGGGGCGGTAGGCGATGCGCCGATATCGGGACGCGTCGTCATTGAGCATCTCCCAGTCGGCTCGTAACCTGTAGGAACCATGATTCCAGTGACGCCTGGACTTCTTGGACTCGGTAGACCGAAATCCCGCCGTTGACGAGGACGCGGGCGATCTCGGCGATCACGTCGCGCCCCGTCCCGGCGGGCACGGTCACCTCGAGCCCCGTTGAGTTGGCATTGACCCCGGTTCCGGCGGTGGCGCAAATGGTGGTGGCGCCGATGAGTACACAGG